>ERZ857965.932-NODE-932-length-34452-cov-3.845684_pt1 | contig 34452 bp, 32 predicted proteins | sample MGYA00519758_ERZ857965 | MGnify/ENA primary metagenome ERZ857965 (study PRJEB31778, sample SAMEA3449381) | human gut metagenome | biome: human gut; feature: human-associated habitat; material: faeces | place: United Kingdom | collected 2010/2012 ... | reverse complement strand
AAATGATTAACACTCTATTTGCGCCTGCGGGCGCAAACTCTGCGAGGCTTTTTCGTCAGGCAAGTCTCCCCGCATTGGCAGGGAGACTTGGCTATGCGATTTTTTTACTTCGCCACGGGGACGGCGCCGGCCTGACGGATGAGGTCGTTCGCCGCGGTGCCGGTGGCGTAATCAAAGAACGCCTGTGCCGCCGGGGAGAGCGTCTCGCCCTCGCGGGTCACCAGAACGAAGGGACGCTGCACGGCGTAGGTGCCGTCCAGAACGGTCTCCTCGGAGCAGTCAACGCCGTTCACCTTCAGCGCCTTGATGCCGTCCTGTCCTTCGACCGCGGAGAGAGAGGCATAGCCGATGGCGTTGGGGTTCGCCGCCACAGCGGAGATCACAGCACCGGTGGAGGTCAGCTCCTGCGCGAGGACGCACGCATCGCTCGTGCCGGTGACGGACTCAAAGCCGTCGCGCGTGCCGCTGCCGGACTCACGGCCGACGCAGGAGATTGCAAGGTCTTCGCCGCCGAGCTCGTTCCAGTTCTTGATCTCGCCCTTGAAGATGGCGGCGATCTGTTCAATGGTCAGATCGTCCACGGGGCAGTCCTTGTTGACGATGATCGCGATGCCGTCGAGCGCGACGACCGTGCCGGTGAGACCGGTCTCGCTCGTCTTGAGCGCGCGGGAGGCAAGGCCGATATCGCAGCTGCCGGTGCGGGCGGACTCAATGCCCGTGCCGGAGCCGGTGGGGTCATAGGTAACGCTGACGCCGGGGTTGTCGTTCATGAACTGCTCGGCGAGGATGTTGACGACCTTCTCCATCGAGGTGGAGCCGTTCGTGGAAACGCTGCCGGAAAGAGCGGCGGGCGCTTCGGAAGCGGGAGCCTCGGTCGCCGGAGCGTCCGCAGCGGGGGCAGCGGTGGGATCGGCAGCCGGGGCAGCAGCGCCGCAGCCCGCGAGCAGCGCGAGCGTCAGTACGGCGGCCATAGCCAGCGTGAAAATTTTCTTTGCTTTCATAATAGATTCTCCTTTTTTCAAATCATTAACCCTTCGGTACGACGTAAGCATACCGCCGCACGGTAAAATCCGTTACCGCAGTTTCGTAAAATGATTGTAAAAAGGAGAACGCGCGGAACGAACGGCATCCGTCCCGCACGGCTTGCGGAAGTGTCTTTTCAACTACACTACGCTCAAACGCAACGACAATCCCGGTGCCAAATCTACACTACTACCACTTGGGATTACACTACTCTCAAACGCTTCCATGTTCTCGTCCATGTGGGTCCTTGTTTTACTACCACTTGGGATTACACTACTCTCAAACGTTGGAAACTTGCGGGGTATACCGTGTCCCGTTTTACTACCACTTGGGATTACACTACTCTCAAACCCCACTGGTGATGCTAATCAGACCGGATCTGTTTTACTACCACTTGGGATTACACTACTCTCAAACCGCTGCGCAACCGGATCACCGCCTCGACCGGTTTTACTACCACTTGGGATTACACTACTCTCAAACCCGCCGCGTAGATCGTATAAAGATAGCTGTGTTTTACTACCACTTGGGATTACACTACTCTCAAACGCGTGGTATGACAGCAAAACAAAACGCTGGGTTTTACTACCACTTGGGATTACACTACTCTCAAACGATGAAGGATTGCGCCCGCGCTACACAACTGTTTTACTACCACTTGGGATTACACTACTCTCAAACACATAGTTAGAAGAAAGTCAACATAAACTTGTTTTACTACCACTTGGGATTACACTACTCTCAAACTGGAGAAGTCTGGCTTTAAAGTCGTTGACAGTTTTACTACCACTTGGGATTACACTACTCTCAAACAAGAAGCCTGGGAATACTACGAAGAAAGGAGTTTTACTACCACTTGGGATTACACTACTCTCAAACCGTCCTTTCCACCGGTCTCCACCCACAAATGTTTTACTACCACTTGGGATTACACTACTCTCAAACCCCACCATAATCGAAAAGAACGGAATAGAGGTTTTACTACCACTTGGGATTACACTACTCTCAAACCGGTTTTGCGTCCCGTCCTTCATCGGGACAGTTTTACTACCACTTGGGATTACACTACTCTCAAACTTCCTGTTTCTGTTTCCTCTGCCGGTTCTTGTTTTACTACCACTTGGGATTACACTACTCTCAAACGTAACGCTATTCTCATGCACAAAGAGTCTGGTTTTACTACCACTTGGGATTACACTACTCTCAAACCGATTCCCGGTCTTATTGACCATCATTAAAGTTTTACTACCACTTGGGATTACACTACTCTCAAACAACCCCGACGGCTCGGAGCTTTGGTTGATCGTTTTACTACCACTTGGGATTACACTACTCTCAAACTTATTGACGTTGTAAACGGTGGTAAACCTTGTTTTACTACCACTTGGGATTACACTACTCTCAAACCGTGTTCTTTTTGGTTCTCCCGATCATGCTGTTTTACTACCACTTGGGATTACACTACTCTCAAACAAACCATTGCAGATCGTTTACTGCCTCGAAGTTTTACTACCACTTGGGATTACACTACTCTCAAACACCGCGATAAATGCGGGTGCTAAGGTTGACGTTTTACTACCACTTGGGATTACACTACTCTCAAACACGAAAAGCTCGCCAGAGGTGGTTCTCGGTGTTTTACTACCACTTGGGATTACACTACTCTCAAACAGGGCGCATCTCACCAGAAACACGATTAGGGTTTTACTACCACTTGGGATTACACTACTCTCAAACGCGCGTCGCCAATGTCTGCGAGATCCTTTAGTTTTACTACCACTTGGGATTACACTACTCTCAAACAACTTCCCTCGCTTCTTTATTTATTTCCGAGTTTTACTACCACTTGGGATTACACTACTCTCAAACTACAATGGTGTACGATTTGATCGTAAGGGCGTTTTACTACCACTTGGGATTACACTACTCTCAAACTATTCACCTGTTGTCCGCGACGATGGCACTGTTTTACTACCACTTGGGATTACACTACTCTCAAACCTCAAATTTCAAAACGGCAGGTATTTCGTTCTGAAAAATGGGAAAACCCGCCGTTTTCCTACGGTTTGGAGCAGCACTCCGACACTACAACAGAGTATCCGGCGGCAGCAAAACGATTATAGCACATGAATCAAAATTCGCAAAGGTCTTTATCGATGATCCGCACCTCCTCACAGGGTCTGACAGGCTCTTTCTGTCCGCTCTCCAACAGGAGAACGGACAGTTTTTCATAAAACACCGATTGATAAAATAGCGTTATTTCATCCTCGGAAAAGAACGACTTGAGATTCACGAACACAAAAAGCCGTCTCCGAAAGCACTCTCGGTGCAGCCGCATCATTTCCAGCAGCTGTTCCGGGACAGACATCTCTTCGGTATCCACGCGGAAGGCGAGCGCTTTTACCACATCGTCGGCGCTCTCCATTTCGGAAAACGTGACATTGAACGGAATGGCCGCGGTAAGCGCCGCGCCGTAGTCATTCAATGCGGCAAGGCATTCCGCCGTTTTCGCCGGCTGATCCTCCGCCGCTGTCACCGCCATCTGCTGAATTTTTGTCACAATTCGCCGTCCGTCCAGTTCCGGAAAAAGGGGATCCAGCGTCATCTGCACGTTTTTCCCGATCTCTATCAAACCGGCGTTTTCGGAAAGCGCAAACTCTCCCGGCTCGCCGTTTTCCTGTGCCAGAAGATCGCCGATGAGCCGGCGAAACAGCTGTCCGTTTTCCACAATAAGAACCGGCACACGGTTTTCCTTGAACTCGATCGGGCTTTGCAAGAGCGGGTGTGCCAGCATCATAGTTCCACAAACCTTTCGTCCGTTGTGAGCACGTCGCTCTCGCCGACGCCCACAATGTATTCCATACCGGCATACTGCTTTTCCGTGACGCACAGCATCTGCACAAGGCCCTTCGGCGGACGGTTTTTGCGTATGCCGTCCGCTGCCGGGCGCACTGCGCTCTGGTTCAATATCAGCTTGCAGTATACCGACTCCTGCATCATGACGAAGCCGCTTTTTATGAGATATTTGCGAAAGCGGGCATACTCCCGCCGATCCTTGATCGTATCGGTAGGAAGGTCAAAGAAGATCATCATTCGCATAAATCTGTAGCTCATACACCGGCCACCGAACGGAAGAGATGTTTTCCTCCCGCATTGCGTCCATAGCGCTTTTTACAAATATACGGATCGCGTTGAGCATATACTGGCGGCTGCCGTCGATCAGGATCTGGCGGTTCAATATCTGCACCAGCTGCATTTTCTCGTCATGCTCCAGCTTTTCGGGCGCCATCTGCCGCACGGCATGATCGACCAGCGGTCGGAACGGCTCCACAAGATCGCACGCCAGATTCAGCTTGTTGAACATATTATCGTGGAACACGCCGAGCTGCGTGGAATAGCCGCAGGCCGTGATCTCCCGCGCTACAGCGGAAAGCACGATGCTGTAACCGTAATCAAGCGCGGCGTTCCACGCGTTTTCCTGCTCTCTGGAAAACGCCTTTCCGAAAAGCGCATTGAAATAGACCTTCGCGGCGTGACCCTCGCGGTTCGTCGCGTCGCCCGGCTGCACTTCCTCCAGATAACCGCACAGAAGCGACGCCGCCTCCGTGCAGTCTTCCGATTCCAGCACGGCGATCTGGCCGACGATCTTCTCCCGGACGATCTCCGCCCACAACGCCGCCTTGACCGGGTCTTTCCACTGGATCTGTTCGCGGAGCTTCAAGCTGGCATTATGGCTGCCGTAAAGCGGCAGAAGCATTCCGTAAGGCAGGCGGCGCTCATCGCAGAAAATGATGTCGATCTTCCGCTTATTCAGCTCGCACAGCAGATAGGCCGTCAGCGAGACCGCCGTGGATTCGATCATCAGAACGGATATTTCGCTCAGGTGAATGCGCTTTACGCCGTCGGTATTGCGCACGACGAGATAGTCCATTTTGTAATCCAGCTTGGACAGGCTGGACACCGTTACGACCCGCCAGCTCATGGTTTTTCAGTGCAGAAGGTCGGTACGATACTCATACAGGCCGGTCGGCGACTGGTTGATAAGATAGGCCGATTGGAAGCCTTGCAGCGCCGCCTTTTTCTGAATTCTCCCGACAAGTCCCTTACCGCAAAGCTCTTTCAGATTGGGGTTCTGCGCATCGCACTTGAATGCTTTCAATATCTCCATCAGTGTTTTTGCCTGAGAGAGAATACCCATCTTTTCAAACGCCTCGGCGCTCGACTTCAGGTTGGAAAGAAGAGCCGGCATAAGTTTTCCGTATACGCTGCTTTCCAGTCTTTCAACAAACCAGTTGTACAGCGCCACATTCTCTTCCGCGCTGATCCCGTCAAAAGCTGTTGCCGGATATTCGATCTTTGCGCAGCGCTCTATATATTTTGTCAGATTGCGGACATAGCGTTCTCTTTCGGCGTCAATGGCAAGCGGATACCCATGCTTGTAAACAATCATATCCCCGGTTCTTCCGGACGGATAAAGCCGGAAACCATCCAACTCCAAAAGCGCATCTATACAGATCTTCGGTGCAACAACGACCGGGTCAACAAGGCCAAGTATCTCACAGCAGTATTTTACCGGATCGCTCTCATACAGTCCCCGTGCGTAAAGCAGTACCGTTTCGATGGAGCGAACACGTTTCTTCTTTTCGGTATGCTCCACAACGCAGTAATACGAGCCGGCCAGCTTGTTGTATCCGCCGTACTTCTCAATGGGTTTTCCGGCTTTGATCGGAAGCTGGCCCAGTCCGGCAGGCATGATGTTCAGGTTGAAAAGCTGTCCCTTCTCCTCTCGCGGCATGCGGGTGATGATGGGGTTATTCTTCGCCATGTACTTCTTCACCGTGGCGATGCTCGTTCCGTCCGCTTTCCACGCGCCCGGCGTATCCCAGTCAAAGACCTTTTTGAGACTGTAGTTTTCCTTCCGGATGTTCAGGAAAAACCGGTCGGTGAACTTTGTCTTGTACACATTGCCGACAACGATGTTCAGATAGGCGTCCTTGGCGTGGTGCAGGTCGTTCACCTCGCGGCATTTGAGCATTTCAAACTTCTGCCGGAACTCCGAAATGTTGCCCGCCTTGGAGTATACGATCTCCGACTCCGGGTACCGTTCCTTTAAAAGCTGGGCAAGCGCCTTGGTGGACTGCTGCGTTTCCGTCAGTTGGCGCTGTACAAAGGACGCCAGTTCGTCCTCCGTCAGTTCTGTATTCCGTTTCAGGCGGTCGTACTTTTTATCGCCGATCATTTTCTTATCGTGCAGCATCGACCAGAACGGCAGCATCCGGCTGCGGATGTCCTGGGAAATGGGATACGTATTTGTCTTTTCACGGTTAAGAACTCTCTTGACCAGCACACGATTATCGATGCTGTCGTCCTTGATGTGGGAGCGTGGGAAGATGTGGTCGATATCATAGGTCTCGTCATTACGCAGCGCCGCTTCCAGATCGATCGGCTCACCGGAATACATACATTTTCCGAACTGCGTATAGTAAAGGAACAGCTTGTCTTTCCGCAGGTTGCTCTCGTCCGTTGCCGCCAACTGGTCGTAAAGCTTGCCGCTATCCTCCTCGCAGGCCTTATAGAGCTCCAGAAGCTGTTCTTTTCTGGATTTGGTTCGCGTTCCCTTCTTCTCCTTATCCTCGCCGCGCGCCACCTCGACAAAGATCTTCGCCGGCGCGCCGCCGCGGATATGGGCGATCTCTTCGGCGATCTTCAGCGTCTGCCATATGCTGCGGCGCACGGCGGGAGAAATGTACATTTCGTCCAGCTGTGAGCGGAGACTGTCTCTTCCGAAACGGGCGAGCCGCCGCTCTTCCGCCGCGGCCGGAAGGTTGGCGTGCTCCGGATCGTTGAGCAGCTGCATGAGATTGAGATTGGTGTTTCGCAGAAAATACAGAATGTTCTGCGCCTCGCCCTGCTCATCCGCGCCGGAATAGAGTTCCGTCAGAAACTCTTTGGAAAGGCGTCCCCAGTCGGCATATTTCAGACGGCAGATCTTCCGCACATCGTCCTCGTTCAGCGCAGGGAAATTCTTTTTCAGCCAGCGGCGCAGCATACGCTTGTCGTCGCTGTATACCAGCGTTCCTTCGATGATCTTTTCCACCGCTTCCTCGCCGAGCACGGGGATGAGCGGCGCAAAATCGTGGTACGAACGCAGTCTGGTCTTCACCGGGTCGTCAATGCCGCTGATCTCATCGGTTTTTGCGGCATAGCCGTGCATGACCAGATAGTCCAGAATGCGTTTTTTCGTCACACGGCGGTTTTCTTTTTTGAACAGGTCTTCGATCAACTGCTGCTTTACGCTGACCGGGAGCTCGTTTCCGTTGAGACGCAGCGGGTTCAGCTCGTTGAGAAGCATAAATTCGCTGTACAGCAGAGAGTCCTTCGGCAGCACCGGCGCGCCGGTATAGGTGCATTTTCCGATCAGGTCTTTCAGAAAGGCCGCCGCGCTCGCGTCGAGATCCACAACTTTTTCAAAATTCCAAGGGTAGGCTTTCTCGCCGGTTCTCTTTGCTTCCTCAGTCCGCTTTGCCCAACGGCCTTTCAGCGGCCCGACATAATACGGCACGCGGAAGGAAAACACCGCTTCGATCTTCTCGCGCACGGAGATGCCGTCCTCGTCCTCTTCGAGCAGGAACGGCAAATACGCCGATGCGTTATCCAGAATCTTCCGCAGCTCCTGCCGGTGGAGCTGATACGGGATGATGCCGTTTTCGCTGCCGGTCAGCCGCGGAAGAAACGTCTTCTCTTCGATCTGCGCATACTGCGGCGCGAACGGATGCTCCGCCGCCGGTTTCGGCAGCACAGACTTGAGAAACGCGCAAAAGTCTTCCTGCTTGCAGGTCTTATCCCCGCTCTCCGAACGGTAACGGCTGTAGGCGGCATAGTTATTCGGGAACTTCGCGTTTTTATAGAATATGCTCCGGTATTTGTCCGGCGCCGCTTCTCTCACATAGTCTTTCAGCGCGCGAAGGTCGGCATGGTTTTTCTCATACTGACGGACCTTTGCATCGCAGAGATACGCTTCGCCGCCGCGCATTTCCGACAGCCGCGCCGCATCAAACACTTTTTTTGCCGCAAGCAGCAGCTCCACCCGCTCGCCCAACGCCGACGAGAGAGCGTCAAACGCGGCGTCCAGATCGTCGCTCAGCGCGACGCTCGCCGGTTCGGCATTTTTGAGCGACTCATCGTCATAGAGCGCAGCCAGCTTGACTTTGGCCCCCGCAAGCAGATCGGACAGGGCCTGAATATCCGCGCCGCTCTCCTCCGTCTGCACCGACCTCCCCAGAGCGGCGCGCAGCGCCGCCTTCTTCTGGGATATGCGCATATTGCGGTCGGTAAGGATCGTGAAGTACTCCGGCTCCAATCCCAGCTCCACATTCATTTCCGCCGAGAGATACTCTGTCAGCTCCTGCATCGCAGCGTCTACCGTCGGGCATTCGTCGCCGTTCTCCGATGTTTCATAAAGGAAATGCCCGCGGTGCTTGATGATATGGTGCAGCGCCAGAAATACGAGACGCGGGTCGTGCGGCTCGGAGGAATGCACCAGTTCGCTGCGCAGGTGGTACACCGTGGGGTACCGGCGCAGATAATCCCGATCCGTAAAATCCGGGTCATTGAAAAGCGTGTATTTCCCGGTTCCGGCCGTCTTATCATCCGGAAAGAGCGCGCTTTCATGCAGCCGTCGGAAAAAGAGCGGGTCAGACTTCCCGATCTCCGCAGAGAAGAATTCTTCCAGATACAAAAGTCTCTGTTTTCTCCGCTCCAGACGCCGGCGGGCAATGCGCGCCGCGCGCCGGTCCGCCGCCGGTTTTGCCTCCTCAAACAATCTCGCGCCCCACATGGAGTTTCCCTTGAAGCGCAAAACGTTGTATTCCGGATCGGTCACCGCCCAGCCGACGGAATTTGTGCCTACGTCAAGGCCGATATAATACGGAGAATGCGGTCGGATCGTTTTTTTCTCTTCCATTTTTGGCTCTCCTCTATTGACAAATTCAAAAATTATGCTAAAAATATAGATGATCCCTACTACCACTTGGGATTACACTACAAGTTCAAATAAGCGTTCTGCGCCCTTACCGCATTTAGTTGCGGATTCACAGTGTGTGAAAGCAAAAGGCCCCGCCGGTCGGCGGGGCCTTTTGCTATCCCGCCGGGATGCTTAGGTTCAACAAAAGAATACCACGATATTTTGCATTTTGCAATAAATACATATTTTTTCTTTACAGTTCTCTATATAAAACCTGAAATTATTTCATTGACAGTGAAAGCACTCTATCTGCCGCACGGTACAGCACGGCAGATAGAGTGCTCCCACGATAAAGAGACCGCCGCGCCGTGCGCGGCGGTCTCTTTATGTCTTTATATATCATGTAGCCCTTCAGGAAATTTTGCAGCTGCGGATATGGAGATAGACGGTATTCTTGCTGATGCCCAGCGCCTCGGCACATTCTACAACGCTGTTTTTCAGTTTGAAAAACCCTTTGCTGTAGAGCCGCGCGATGATCTCCTTGTTCTTGTCGTGCACGGCGATATCGGCGTCTGCCATTACGACGCGCTTTGTCTCCGCAATCGTATCGCCGACGAGCTGTGACGGGCTGTCGGCAAAGTTCTCTTCCCGGCCGACGCTTGCGCCATCATCCGTCTTCATCAACGTGTTTATAACGGAAGCAAGCGGCGTATTCAGATAAAAGTTGATGCACAGCAGCCCGACGATCTTCGCGTTCTCGCTGCGGATGGCGATCGTCGTGGAATGCATGGGCTCACCCTTTTTGTTTTTTGAATAATAGGCGATATAGTCCTTGCCGTTGTTGTGGCGGATATCCTCCAGCATATGCAGCGCAAGATCGGTGATCGGCGCGCCTTCCTTGCGGCCGGTATAGTAGCCGTTGATGATCTTGATAACGGAATTATCGTAGTTTTCCAGACTGTGCAAAACGATCTCGTACCCGTCCCCCAGATAGTTGGCAAGGCCCTCGCACAGTGTCTTATAAGATTCCAGCACCATGCGGTCCATACGCGTGAAGGACATGGTTTTTTTACTGTTTTTCTGTTCCATAGTCACACCAGATTCCCTATTTTATACACAACTTATTATTTTAATTCATGCCCCGCGCCGTGTCAATATCGATAGTCAACAATATCGTCAATGAAAAATTGTTCACTCGTCCGAAAGCGCGTTGAATGAACGTTTTTATATTGACTAAACATTTTTAACGCGCTTATAATGGCATCGTAAGCACGGCAGCAGCGCTGCCAATTTCCGAAAACATTATTCTTAAGGAGGAATGTTGTCATGAAAGTAATTTCCACCGAAACCGCCCCCGCCGCGATCGGCCCGTATTCTCAGGCGATCGTCACGAACGGCCTTGTATTTGCCTCCGGCCAGATCCCCGTCGATCCTGCGACCGGCGCTCCTGCCGGTGACACCATCGACACTCAGGCCGAGCAGAGCTGCAAGAACGTTGCCGCCATTCTCGCCGCTGCCGGAAGCGACATGACCAAAGTCGTCAAGACCACCTGCTTCCTCGCGGATATGGCTGATTTTGCCAAGTTCAACGAGATCTATGCCAAGTACTTTGTCAGCTGCCCGGCCCGCTCCTGCGTTGCCGCCAAGGCGCTGCCGAAGGGTGTTCTCTGCGAAATCGAAGCTATCGCGGAGCTCTGATTTAATTTCATTAATAAAGAGGTAAAACGAATGAAAGGCTTTACGAACGAAAACATCAAATTCGATGTTCTCCGCCAGCGTGCATACAACATGCGTTGGGCTGAGCAGGATGCGGATGTCATCCCTCTCACTGCTGCTGACCATGACTTTCCCTGCGCGCCCGAGGTCGTTCAGGCGCTTCAGGACTATATTAAAGAAGGTTACTTCACCTACACCCCGCACCGCGGCTTTCCGAGCTTTAAGAAGGCCATCGCCAAGGCCATGAAGGAGCGCAAGAACGAAGATGTCAACCCCGACTTTGTTCTCCCGATCGACAGCGCCGCCCGCGGCATGAAAGTCATCGCCGACGCGGTCCTTCAGCCGGGCGACGAAGTTATCGTGTTTGACCCTGTGGACTTCCTCTTCCGCACGAGCATGGAGTCCGCCGGTGCAAAGGTCATCCTCTTCCCGACGAATCTGCAGAGCGACTGCGTGAGTCTTGAAGGTCTTGAGGATTATATCACGCCGAAGACGAAAATGCTTGGCTTCTGCAACCCCCACAACCCGATGGGCATGCTCTATAAGAAGGAAGATCTCGACTATCTGCTGCGTCTCTCCGAGAAGTACGGCTTTTACATCATGAACGATGAGATCTGGTCCGACATGATCTACCCCGAGTGCGAGTTCACCAGCCTTCTCCACTTTGGTGCCGAGCGCAACGCGCGCACGCTGACGGTTTACGGCTTCTCCAAGACATTCGGTCTCGCGGGACTGCGCATCGGCTGCGTGTACACGATGAACCAGGAGATGTACGACCGCGTCGTCAAGGCCTCTCTGGTCGACACGACGATCGGCGGCATCGACGCGCTCTCTCAGATTGCCGGTGAGGCTGCGCTGAAGTACGGCTTCCCGCGTGTTGATGCGTTCCGCGCACAGATTGCCGAGAACCGCGATTATGCTCTCGCGCGCATCGAAAAGATGCCCGGCATCAAGTGCCACAAGCCGCAGGCAACGTTCGTGCTCTTCCCCGACATCACCGGCACCGGCTGGGATCCTGTTGATCTGATCGACGTGCTCAAAGAAAAGTACCGTGTGGCGCTTGTCCCCGGCGGCGCGCGCTTCTTCGGCCCCGGCTCCGAGGGTCACATCCGCATCTGCCTTTCGACAAGCCGCGAAGTTCTGGAAGAGGGTCTCAACCGTCTGGAAGCCTGTCTGAACGATATTGCCTCCGGTAAGCTGAACCCCCAGAAATGAGCAAACCGGCCAAAGCCCTTTATACGAAAGATTTTCTGCTGGCAACCATCGCGTCCGTATTTGTCGGCGGCTACTCGATCCTTCTTCTGACGCTGACGCTGATGTACGGAAACGACGCCGGATTCACCGCCGCCGCAGCCGGGCTCCTTTCGTCCGTGTTTGCGTTTGCCTCGCTCGGCATGCGGCCTTTTTCCGGACTTCTCTGTGACCGGTTCCCGAAAAAACGGCTGCTGATACTTTCGGCCGTCGGCTATACCGTTCTGCCGCTTCTGTTCCTCGCGGAGCTGCCCTACGGTGTACTGCTCGGCGCGCGCATCGCGCAAGGCTTCTGCATGGGTATCGCTTCGACCGCCGTTGCCGCGATCGCCACCTCCTTCATCCCGAAGTCCCACTTTACAGAGGGCGTGAGCATTTTTGGCGTCGGCATGTCCGCCTGCTCGGCGGTCGCGCCCGGCATCGGGCTCTGGATTCTCGCGCATTTCGGCTACACGGGCGTGTTTCTCTACAGCTCTTTCACAGGACTTTTGATCATCGCTCTCGTACTGCCGATCCGCTGCCGCGAAACCATAGAAAAGCCGCAGAGCAAGGCCTGTCTCGGTGAGCTGCTGCGCGGTCTCTATGAACCGACGGTGCTTTACAGCGCGGCGTGCACGCTCTTTCTGGCTGTGATGCAGATCACCGTGATGCAGTTTCTGAGCTACTATACCGCGTCGCGCGGCGTGAATGGGACCTACGCGTTCTACACGCTCTCCGCCGTGGCGGTCGTAACGGTCCGGCTCACCATTGGGCGCATCAGCGGCGCAAAGGCCGACCGGGTGATCCTGCTCACCGGCACGCTGATCCTTGCAGCCGCGTACGGCGGATTGCGCCTCCTGTTTCCCACGGCGCTCTCGCTCGGCATTCTGTCCGTTCTGTACGGCTGCGGCCACAGCATGAGCGGCATTGTGCTCAATTCCATGGCACTGTCCGAAGCCCCGCCGGAGCGCATGGGCGCGGCAAACGCCACCTATCTCGCCGCCAGCGATCTCGGCTACGCGGTCGGGCCGCTGCTCTGGAATTCGTACTGTGCGCGATACGGTTACTCGCAGATCTATCTTCTCGCATTCATTGGCGTTTTGGTTCTGTTTCTGATTCTTCTGTTTGCCCGAAAAACACCAAAAAAGAGAGTGAAGGAGTAAATAGCATGGCCAAAGTAATTATCGCGATCCTTTATATCGCAGCGATCCTTGTTATCGGTTTCCTCGCGGGACGCAATGTAAAAACGGCGGATGAATTTGCCGTTGCCAACCGCAATATCCCCTACTGGACAAACGTATTCTCCATGTCCTCGGCATGGATCGGTGCCGGCTCAACGCTCGGCTGCGCCAGCATGTGCTATGCTTACGGCGTTTCCGGCTTCTATCTGGCCATTGGCGTAAGCATCGGTGCCATTCTCGCGAGTGTTGTTTTCTCCGGAAAGATCCGTGAAGAAAATGTCAGCACGATTCCGGAGCTCGTCCGCAAGCACGTTGGTGCCAAGTGTGCGAATGCGATCGCTCTGCTGAGCATCTTCTCGGTGTTCTCCGTTGTCGCCTCGCAGATCCGTTCTCTCGGCACCATCCTGCAGATGTTCGTCCCCTCTCTCAGCCTGCTCACCGCAATCATCATCATGACCGTCGTCATGCTCATCTACACCGTCGTCGGCGGCATGGTCGCGGCCACGAAGACCGACAAGCTCAACATCGGCCTGATGGTCCTCTCCGTCATGATTATTCTCCCAATCGTCGCTCTGGTAAAGGCTGGCGGTCTCTCCAACATTGTTGAAACTCTCCGCACGAGCGACCCGGCCAAGCTGCAGTTCGGCAAAACGGTCGGCTGGGGTACAATGATCTCCTCCGGCCTGTATTTCGGCACCAGCGGTATGGTCAACAGCGAGAACTTTCTGCGTGTCTGCGGCGCAAAGAACGCCAAGGAAGCACGCGGCGCTTCTCTCACCGGCACGCTGCTCGTTTATATGCCCTATCTGCTCTTCGCCAGCTTCATTGGTTTCGCCGGTTCCGCTCTGATCGCCGATCTCGGCACCTCCGACTCCATTCTCCCCGCGATGATCAACCAGTACACCGGTACGGTCCTCGGCGCCATCCTGCTCGCGGCTCTGCTCGCCGCCGTTATGGGTACCGCGGCTTCCGTCACCATTCTCACCTCCGTTATGCTCTCCCGTGACGTTATCGGCCGCATCAAGCCGCTCGACGGCAAGGCCATGCTCACCACCCAGCGTATCTGCATGATCGTTGTCGCTGCGCTCGGCGTCATCGTCGGCTACTTTGGTTCCTCCATCGTGTCCATCATGGAAGATATCGGTGCTCCCTGCGGAGCGGCGCTCGTCCCCATCTTCTGCGGTCTGTTCTTCTGGAAGGAAAAGATGAACGCGAAGGGCACGCTCACGACGATCGTCGTTGCCGTGGTCGCCACGCTGGGCTACTGGCTGCTCGGCTCTCCTCTCGGCATCAGCCACTTCCTGTTCGGTCTGATCTGCTCGACGATTACCATGTTTGTCGCCAACTCCATCTTCTACAAGAAGGGCGAAGACAAAGCGGCCTGAGCACATAATTTGTGAAAGGAGAATACAAATGGGCTTTATCGATTATCTTATCATCGCCGTGGGCTGCGGTATCGGTATTACGGTTTTCTACCACATGATCAAGGAAGGCTTTAAGAACTGAAACCTTGCGTACACACTCTTGTCTGGGCGGTATTACCGCCCAGATTTTTCAAAAAGGAGGAAAACTATGCTGCACTCTGAGCTTTTTACCGACGATAAAGTCGATCTGAAAGTTCTGAAGGAACGCGCTCTCGGAATGCGCTGGGCCGGTATGCCGGAAGGTACCATCCCCCTGACCTCCGCCGACCCGGACTTCAAGCCCGCTATCGAGATACGCGAGGCTATGACGGACTTCATCAAGGGTGGCTATTTCCCCTACGCCCCCGACGCACTGCCCGGACTGCGCGAAGCGATCTCCGGCAGTCTTAAGACGCGCAAAAACGAGGATGTTCCGCCGGAGTTCATTCAGCCGGTGGACAGTGCCTCAGCCTGCATGCACGCCATCGCACTCTCCGTGCTCAAGTCCGGCGACGAGGTCATCATCTTCGACCCTGTCGATCTGCTGTTCGGCATTTCTGCACGCTACGCCGGAGCCACGGTCGTCTACTACTCCCCGAAGCGCGAAAACGGCCACTGGGATTTCAGCGATCTCGAAAGCTATGTCACCGATAAGACGCGCATGATTGGTCTTTGCAACCCGCACAACCCGTTGGGGTTGCTGTATACGGAAGACGAGCTGCGCACGATCGCCACGGTTGCTGCGGAGCACGATCTCTGGATCATGAACGATGAGATCTGGTCTGACATCATTTACTCTGAGCGCCCGTTTGTGAGCATCAACTCGCTTGGGCCGGAGCTGAACAAGAAGACGATCTCCTTCTACGGCTTCTCCAAGGGCTTCGCGCTGCCGGGGCTTCGCGCCGGATATCTTTATACGCTCAACGCCGAAGCGTTTGAAACGGCGATGCACCGCTGCTACGATCTGGCTGCGGGCGTGGACTATCTCACGCAGATCGCCATGAAAACCGCTGTTACCGACTGCTGGTATTGGGTGGACGCTTTCGTGGAGCGGCTGCAAAGCAACCGCGATTATCTCGTTGAGCGCATGAACGCCATGCCGCTTCTGCACGCGCCGAAACCGGAGGCAACTTTTGTCTCCTTCTTCGATGTGCGCAAGACCGGCATGAGCAGTCAGCAATTTGCCGACTACTCCAAGGAGCATTGCAAGGTCGCGCTCGTTCCGGGTACCGTGAAATGGTTCGGCCCTGGCGGTGAAGGCAATGTCCGCCTCTGCTACTCCACGAGCCACGCCATTTTGAAGGAAGCGCTCGACCGTATCGAAGCTGGTATGCAGGAGCTTGCCGGTAAACTCTGATGACTTTTCTTGAAAAACATCGCCGCCTGTTTTGCAGGCGGCGATGTCGCTTTTTCATGTTATACTTTGTCGCGCTCGCGGTCGAGGCGGCGGTTGCGGAGCGTCAGGACGAGGTCGGCTGCGACCATGAGAATGTCGGCAATGTAGAAAAAAACCACATAGCTTAAATTGCCGAGGATGAGTTTCCCGACCAGGCCGCAGAGATACCCTGCGATGATGAGAAGCTCAAACGAAACACTCTTGCCCTTCGCGGTGCGGGAGCGGAGAGACTTGGCAATATTGAACGGCCATGAGATGCCGAAGCAGACGAGCATGCCCGCTTCCAGAACATGGACGATGTTCATATCACTGGAGCATTTCGACGCCGTGCATCACGAACGCGCCGCCGAGACGCGCCATTTCCTCCGGCGTTTCGCGCATGCCGTTTTCGATCCACACCTTGGCGAGCGTGCACATGCCGGCCACGATGAACGAGGCGCAGTAGTCCAGTTTTTCGGACTCGCTCCCGCCGAAGATGGACAGGAACTCATAAAGGTACTGGTACTTGAGCTTGTTGAATATCTTGTCCTGAAATTCGGAATCTCCGCTGCGGCAGTAAAGCGTGTAGAAAATGTCCGAATACTCGCTCGCGAGCGTGAAGAGATCGGTCAGATACCGGAACGTCTTCCCGTCCGACTGGCGGGCGTTGTGGCGGCTGCCAACATCGTCCAGACGGCGCAGGAGATCGTCCTCAAGCTGATGGAGAAGATCGTACACATCGCTGTAGTGCGCGTAAAATGTGCCGCGGTTCACGTCCGCGAGATCGGCCACGTCGCGCACCGTGACGCGGCTGATGTCCTTTTCGAGAAGCAGCGACGTAAGCGCGCCGCGAAGCTGTTTTTTTGTTTTCCGTACCCGACGGTCCTCGGTTTCCCGTTCTGCCATTTATCTATTTCCTCCTATGTGTGTTTGTTATTTATCATACACTGGCGATTATAATCCACAAGAGCCGAACATTCAATAGGTAAATGAACAAATTTCGCAAAAAAATCGGAAACAGTGCATCTGTTTCCGATTTTTTTATAATCCGTCACTCTTTTCTCATTTGGCGGTTTCTGCTCTTCTGTACCGCTTTCAGATAGATTTCCGCAGCGCGCATCACAGCCGGAGTAAGCGCTCCGGCGGAGATCTCCACCTGATCGACGCACACCGCGCCGTACTCCCCGCAGGGCTCCACGCGGGTCATGTGGCTCCAGAGCGGAACGCCCTTTGCCGCGCCCTCGATGATCTGCGTGCGATCCTCGTCGGTGCGGCGGAGCGGCTGCATCGTCCGGAGGCATCCGAGCGCCTTTCCCGCCGGGCGGCGGTTGAGCTGCCGCCAGACGCACGAGGCGCTGTGCGGCACGAGCGTGCTCACGCGGACCGTGCCCGCGCTGCCGAAGGCTTTCAAAAGCCGCTTTGTCATAATATCCGGCCGGATGGATACGACGTCCTGCCCCGCCTTGAGCTTTCGCAGCGTGAGCGAGCGCAGCGCAGGAAACGCCTTGTGCAGTGCCTCCCACGATTTTCCCGCGCCCTTATCCTTGCTGCCTTTCCAGTGGAAGAGCGTACCGGAAAATTCCCGCAGCCCCTGCGCGGGGGCCTCCACCGCGCCTTCCACGACACAGGTGCGCACGCGCACCTTGCCCTCCGCGAGAAGCGAGAGAAGCGCGCTTCCTCCGCCGCGCAGTCCGTAAGCGCCCCAGATGCGCCCGTCGTACCCGGCGAGCAGAGCGCTCTCCACCGCGGCGACACGCGCATCCGGCGGTTCCTCCGGCGCAAACACGGGAACGAGCACGCGGCAGGATTTTTCCAGCGAGCGGACGACCGAGGCAAATACGGCGGCGTCCAGGCCGTCATCCGGCCAGAGCAGCACGGCTGCCGCGCCCGCTTTTCCGGTTTCTCTCAGTTCCATAGCGTATCCTCCTTACAGAAGCTCCAGAGCATCGACGCGCTGCGGCGTAAATACCGCCGAGCGCGCCGCAGCCGCCGACAGCATATAGTTTCCGTATTCCACGGTGTAAAGTGAGAGTAGCGCGCCCCCGGGCGACGCCGTATCCCCCAGCACGGAGAAGGCGTTCATCGGCTGCGAGAGTCCCGCGCCGGTGCATTTGAGCACGGCCTCCTTGCGCGTCCAGACATAGGAAAACCGCCGTTCCGGATCGGCTTCCATATATTTCCGCTCCTCGATCGTGAGAGCGCGCGCCGCGGCGCGGCGCACGGGCGCGATCTTCTCAATGTCCAGCCCAACCGGAGTGTCGCTCACGGCAAGCGCGGCGAACGTGCCGCTGTGCGTGAGCGAGAAATGCGGCCCGCCGGGGATATACGGCTTTCCGTGTTCGCCGCAGGCAAACGGCGGTTCGATCCCCGCGGCGCGAAGCAGCAGTGAAGCGCCGATGCTCCGCAGACGCGCTTCCTCTCTCCGGATGCGCAGCGCCTTTTCCCGGCGCTCCTCCGGCAGCAGTGCAAGCGCCTCCCGCTCGCGGCCGCGCAGCGGCGCAATGTCCAGCACATAAACGTTCATAACGATTTTATTATACAGGCAAAAGGCCGCTCTTTCAACGGCTTTTTGCCGGTCAGCGCAGAGAAAACGGCGTATATTCCCCGTCTTCGATCACATACCCTCCGCCGTTCGGACTTTGCCACTCGTAGCGGTTTTTCCCCTCGGGGAAAAGGCGCGCCATGATTGCTGCGATCACGCCGCCGTGCGTCACGATCACGGCGTCGCGCCCGGCTTCCTGCACACGCGCGAAGGCGGCAAGAGCGCGCCTTGTCATATGCTCCCCGCTCTCGCCGTTCGGCGGGACGTTCTTCTCGTTATCGCCGGTGAGCCACGCCTGATAAGCGGGATCATCCTTCAGCATTTCATAGCTCTTCATTTCAAAATCGCCGAAGTCGATCTCGCGGAAGTCCGGCTCGATCTCATAAGGCACGGTGCCGAAAAGGGCTTCCAGCGTTTCATTGCAGCGGCGCATGCCGCTCGTAATAAACCGTGTGCCCGGCGCGGGCATTTCCTGCCGCCGAAGCGCGGCGCGGCCCGCCGGAGAGAGCGGCAGATCGGTGCTGCCGCAGTAGAGGTGCTTTTCGTTTGCCTCGGTGATGCCGTGGCGCAGCAGAAGGATCCTCATTTCAGCCGCTGCTCCAGACCGCAGAAAATGCGGCTCACATGCTCGGCCTCGCGGCTCAGATATTGCGTAAGCCGTCCGGTATCCTGCCGCCACGCGCGCGTTTCCGCGCCCATCGGCACAACGCCGCAGAACATGTCCCGGCAGATAAGGATGCTCTCTTCCCACTCGCCGCGGTGCACGCGGAAATACTCGACCGGATCGATCCCCGCGCGGGTACAGGCAAGCGTGAAGTTTTCGATATTATCCACGCATCGGCGGGAGAAATCGATCTCCGTGCCGGAGCAGGAAAAGATGTCCCCCTCCGCGAGAGAGAAGGCTTCTTTGGCAAAATCGGTCTTGCCCTGATAGGCGCCGCCGAAAATAAAAACCATGATGTTTCTCCTTTTCTTTCAGATGAGCGCCCATACCGCCGCGCCGCAGAGCTCGGAGAGCGTGAGCGCATAGCCGGAAATGTCGCCGTTCATGCCGTCGAGCGAGCGGAACGCTTTCCGGAGCGCGAGCGCGTACCCGGCAAGACAGCCGCAGAGCGCCGCCCCCGTGCGCCACCCGGCAAGAAAGCCCGCCGCGAGATAAACCGCGAGCTGAGCACAGAGAACGATGATGTGCGACTTCGGCTTTTTCTGCGCGGCGTACTGGCTCGTAGACATCGGGCGCAGCGCCGTTACGGCGAGCGCCGAACCGCACCGGCTGACCGCCGGAAGAAGCACAAGCGTCCAAAGGCTCGCCGCCTTTGCCGAAGCGAAGAGCGCCGTCTGACACAGCGCGAGCAGCACGACGCCGATGACGGCGAAGCTGCCGACGCGGGAGTCCTTCAAAATTTCGCGCCGCCGCGCAAGATCGCGGCAGGAGCGCACGGCGTCGGTCACGTCCATGAAGCCGTCGAGATGGATGAAGCCCGTCACGACGAAGGGGTATGCGCCGAGTACCGCGCCCTGCACAAGCGCCGGGAGCGCCAGATACCGGCAGAGCCATGCGAGAAGCGCCCAGATCGCGCCGGTCTCCAGCCCGACGACGGGCAGGAACAGAAGCATTTTATCGCGCGCTTCTTCATCCCACACGCGCCAAAAGCACGGGATCGCGCAGAACATGCTCCGGCACATGGCCAGAGCGTGCAGATACTTTTTCAAAACGGGAGCACCCCCTTATGGACGATGCGCCGCCCGGCGGCAAGCTCCACGACCGTATCGCATTCGCGCGCGAGCATCCGGTCGATCCCGGCGAGCGCGCGGCGGTACTGCTCGGTCATGGGGTCATACTCCCCGGCGTCCGAGAAGATATAGTCGCTCACGAGCACGACGCTTCGCACCGAGCGGACAAATTCCAGCAGCTCCCGCGCGCACCGCTCCGCCGCCGGGAGATCGAGCGCGTAGTTTTTCTCGGGCGGGAAAATTTCGTTTTGCAGCAGCGCCGTAACGCTGTCGAGCAGGAACACGCCGTTTCTGTCGGCGGTATCCAGACACGAGAGGATGTGCCGCGGGCACTCGATCGTTTCAAAGTCCAGCCCTGCGCGGTCGGCAATGTGGCGGCGGATACGCTCATCGTCCTCGGCGTCGGCGGAGATCATCGTGGCAACGTAGTAATGCTTTTCCCCCGCGGCTAGGTAAACAGCGAGATCCTGTCCAAGCGTCGTCTTTCCGTTTTTCGCGCCGCCGGAGATGAATGCCTTCATTGTGCGCCCTCCACGGTAAACTTATCGCCCTCGCGGATCTCGTCGAGATAGCCGTCGTCGATGCCGGCCTCGTCAAACGTCGCCATATCGTTGATAATGGCGCAGGCGGCGTCCAGCACCTCGAAGGCGAGCGGGCAGCCGCTGCCCTCACCGAGACGCATGCCGAGCAGCAGCATCGGCTCCAGCCCCATCTCGTCCATGGCGAGCCTGTAGCCGATCTCATAGGAGGCATGGCTCGGCACAAGATACGCGCGCACGTCCGGGCAGATCCGGCAGCCGCAGAGCGCCGCCACGGCGGAAATGAGCCCGTCGATCACGACCGGGCGGCGCGTCGCCGCCGCGCCGAGAAATGCGCCGCACATGGCGGCGAGATCAAAGCCGCCGACCTTTGCGAGCACGTCGAGAGCGTCGTTTCTGTCCGGCGCATTGATCGCAATGGATTTTTGAATGACGGCCTTTTTCCTGGCGAACGCTTCATCCGTTACGCCGCCGCCGCGCCCCGTCACGGCCTCCACAGGCGCGTCCAGCAGCACCGCGAGCACGGCGGAGGACGTTGTCGTATTGCCGATGCCCATCTCGCCGACGCCGAGCACGTCCGCGTCCGTTTCCGCGGCAAGCTCGATGCCGGTGAGCACCGCGCGCTCGCACTCCTCGCGCGTCATGGCGCTGCCGCGGGCGATATTCTTCGTGCCGTAGGCGATCTTGCGGCATAGCACCGCCTTTTCGCGGATGTTCGCTGCAACGCCGACGTCGCAGACGGTGATCGCGCAGCCGAAATGCTTGCAGAGCGTCGCCGCGCCGGTCTTGCCGCGCGTAAGGTTGATCGTCTGCGAGAGCGTCACGGAGCGCGGCGCGCTCGAAACGCCCTCGTCCACAACGCCGTTGTCGGCGGCAAAAACGAGAAGATGCTTTTTTTCGATCTTGTTTTGCACGCGCCCGGTGATCCCCGCGAGCTGCACGGAGAGGTCTTCGAGCCGCCCGAGACTGCCGGGGGGCTTGGCAAGCTGCGCCTGACGGCGGCGCGCCTCTTCCATGGCCGCAGCGTCCGGCGGCGTGATCTTTGCTGTCCATTCTCTGAGTGTCATGCGTTTGTCTCCTTGGTGATAAATCCGTTTTCTAAAAGCCAGCGCGCGCCGCGCGCCGTGTCCTCCTGCAGTTCGAGCGTAAAGGTCGCCGCCGGGCAGAGTGCAAGCGCTTTCTGCAAAAATTCCTTCATTGGTATACTGCCCTCGTCGAGCGGCGCGTGGGCATCGAACGAGCCGTCGTTGTTGTGCAGATGAAAATGCCGGAGATACGGCGCGAAGCGCTTCAGCCATTCGATCACAGGAACGGCAGAATAGGCGTTCACGTGGCCGATGTCCAGGCAGAGCCCCAGCCGCGGATGATCCGCCGAGCGGACAATGTCCAGCAAATACTCGGGCTCTTCCTCGAGCACATTTTCCAGCACGATGTCCACGCCGGGGTCTTCGCGCAGAAAGTTCTTCCAGAAAAGGGCCGACTGCTCCGTATACCAGCAGGGATAGTACATTTGGGGATTATAGCCGCCGTGGATGACGATCTTTTCCGCGCCGTAGCCCTTTGCAAGGGCGATCGTCTCGCGGAAGCGGTCCGCGGCAAGCGCTCTCGCGCGCGGATCGATGGCGCAGGGGAAAAGTTCGTTGAACGGCGCGTGCAGCGTCACGCGCGCGATCCCCGCGAGCTTTTCGCGCACCGCCGCGTCCGTTTCGGGAAAATGCTCGTCCATGTTGCAGGCGGTGCAGTATTCCGCGATCTCCAGCCCGAGGGCGTACTGCCGCGCGGTACCGGCAGCGTCGGCGGCGATCGTCGAAAGATAAAAACGATGGTTTTCCATAAATTGCTCCGGTTTTCTCTTTTCCGCGGGGAATGCTCTTTTTCAGCGGCGCCGCGCGAAGGTTTCGTCATTTTTCTTTATTATAGTCTTTTCCCGGCCCGGATTCAATGTCTTTTACCCATTGCATTGTGAAAGATTTGGTATTATAATAGCAAAAACATTTTCCATAACAAAACCTTTGGGAGGAGACCGCCGTGGCACGCTCTGCCAATCAGAAGCTCAAGCTGCTGCTTCTCCGGCAGTATCTCGAGCGCAATTCCGACGAAGCACACCCTGTCACCACAGCGCAGCTCTTGGAGTATCTCGCCTCGGAAGGCATCAGCGCCGAGCGCAAGAGCATTTACAGCGATCTGGAAGCCCTGCAGTCCTTCGGACTGGATCTGATCCGTGTCCGCGACGGGAACATCACCTGCTGGTACATCGGCGAGCGGGTGTTCCAGCTGCCGGAGCTGCGGCTGCTGGCCGACAGCGTGCAGTCCTCGCGGTTCATTACGCGCAAAAAGTCGCTGGAGCTGATCGCAAAGCTTGAAGGGCTGACCAGCGTGCATCAGGCTAAGGAGCTGCGGCGGCAGGTCGTCGTCAAAAACCGCATCAAGGCGATGAACGAATCCATATATTATCTTGTGGATGAGCTGCACACCGCCATCAACGGCGACAAACGCATCCGGTTCCACTACACGGGATACGACGGGCACGGCCGGCGCGTTCTGCGCCGCGGCGGCGCGTGGTACGACGTGAGCCCCTATGCCCTGCTCTGGGACGACGAGAACTACTACCTCATCGGCTACGACAGCGCCTTTTCCGAGATCCGCCACTTCCGCGTGGACAAGATCTCCGATCTGTGCACCGCCGGAGACGGGCGCGAAGGGGGCAAGGCCTTCGCCGCGCTCGATATGAGCGCGTATACAAGCGCCCATTTTGGCATGTTTTCGGGTACGCCGGAGAACATCCGGCTCGAATGCCGCGATACGCTCGCCGGTGCCGTGATCGACCGGTTCGGCACGGACACCATGCTCATCCCCTCGCGCGAGGGATATTTCACCGTGACCGTGCCGGTGGCGGTGAGCGCGCCGTTTTTCGGCTGGCTGTGCTCGTTCGGCGGGGACATAAAGCTCCTCGCGCCGGAGAGCGCCGTGGACGCGCTGCGGGAGCATCTCCGGAAGTTCGCCGAAGCGTATCAGATTTAGTTTTTTGCCGCGCATATCTCATAAAAAATTTCTTACAAGGAGGGGTAAACATGAGCGGCTGCATCATTCCCGAGGGGTACACGCCCCGGCTGAACGTCTACGAGACGCAGAGAGCCATCGAATTTATCAAGAGGAGCTTTCAGAAGAATTTGGGCTCGGCGCTGAATCTCAAGCGCGTATCCGCGCCGCTGTTCGTGCGCACCGATACCGGCCTGAACGATGACCTGAACGGCATCGAACGTCCGGTCTCCTTCGATGTTCCCGCCGTGGACGGCGCGGAGTGTCAGGTCGTGCAGTCTCTGGCAAAGTGGAAGCGCTGGGCGCTGCGCGAGTATAACTTCTATGAGGGCAAGGGCCTTTACACCGATATGAACGCCATCCGGCGCGACGAGCCGGTGCTCGACAATATCCACTCGGTCTATGTAGACCAGTGGGACTGGGAAAAGGTCATCCGCGAGGAGGACCGCAATCTCGACTATCTCAAGGACGCCGTGCGGCGCATCGTAACGGCCATCTGCATGACCGGCGACGAGCTGGAATGGGAATTCCCGCAGCTGCGCGCCCATCTGAGCCGCGACGTATCCTTCATCACGAGCCAGGAGCTGGAGGATATGTATCCCGATCTCACGCCCTCCGAGCGCGAGAACGAGTACACCAAAACGCACCCGACCTGCTTTATCATGCAGATCGGCAAAACGCTCCGATCCGGCAAGAAGCACGACGGGCGCGCCCCCGACTACGATGATTGGGACCTGAACGGCGATATCATCTTCCGCAACACCGTGCTCGACCGCGCGTTTGAGGTTTCCTCCATGGGCATCCGCGTCAGCCCCGAGAGCATGGACAAGCAGCTGACCATGGCCGGCTGTGACGACCGCCGCGCCCTGCCCTTCCACAAGGCCGTGCTGAACGGCGAGCTGCCCTACTCCATCGGCGGCGGCATCGGCCAGAGCCGCCTGTGCATGCTGCTGCTGGGCAGTGTGCACATCGGTGAAGTGCAGGCCAGCGTGTGGGATGAAGCCACCCGCGAAGCCTGTGCCAAGGCCGGTATCCCCCTGCTGTGATCGCCTGTAGATAAAAGCAAAGGGCCTTGCAGGCCCAGCAATCACAAGAGCCGCTGCACCCTGTGTGCAGCGGCTCTTGTGGTTATTTAGAAGTCATGCGGCCGTAGTGGCTCTTTTCGTCGTCGTTCTTTTCCGGTTCCGGTTTTTCGGCCGGGGTCAGGCGCACTTCGGTCACGCGGCGCTTGGCCGTGCGGGTGACCACGCCGTCGTAGCTGCCCAGTGTAAAGCGGTCGCCCACCTTGGGCAGGTGGCAGGTCTTTTCCTGCACCAGGCCGTTGACCGTATTGGAGTCGATGTCCTCGTCCTCCGGCAGGCCCAGCGTCTCGAACAGGTCGTCCACGCTGGCGCTGCCCAGCACGATCCAGCTGCCGTCGGACTGCTTGTGGAAGTCCTCGGTGGCCTCGTCGTGCTCATCCCAGATCTCGCCCACCAGCTCTTCCAGAATATCCTCCAGCGTGATGATGCCCTCGGTACCGCCGTATTCGTCCACCACCACGGCCAGATGATGGTGCTGCTCCCGCAGAGTGCGCAGCAGCTGGGAGATCTGGGTAGAACCGGTGGTGTACAGGGTGGGCTTGACCAGCTCTTCCAGCGAGGTCTCCTTTTTCAGGCGTGCCAGATAGAAGTCCTTTTCGTGCACCACACCGATGATGTTGTCAATGGTGTCGTGGTACACCGGCAGGCGGGAATAGCCCGATTCGGCAAAGGTCTGGGCCACCTCGTCCAGCGAAGTGTTGTCCTCCACAGCCACCACGTCCACGCGGGGGGTCAGGATCTCCTCCACCTCCACGTCATCGAATTCGATGGCGCTGCGGATCAGTTCACTTTCCCGGTCGGTGAGCTCACCGTCGTTTTCGGCTTCACTCACCATGGTCATCAGCTCACCCTCGGTGATGGTGTCCTCCTCCGTACTGTGGACAAAGTGCCCCAGCAGGCGTTTCCACTGGCTGAACAGCCAGGTGAGGGGTGTGAACAGTACCATGAGCAGGTTCAGCATCGGGGACACGGCCGTGGCAACAGTCTCCGGCATCTCCTTGGCCAGGCTCTTGGGCGTTACCTCGCCGAAGATCAGCACCACGATGGTGAGCACGATGGTGGACATCGTGGCACCGCGCTCGGCACCCAGTGCCCGTGTGAACAGGATGGTGCCGATGGAAGCGGCTGCAATGTTCACGATGTTGTTGCCGATGAGAATGGTGGAAAGCAGCTTATCGTACTTTTCCGCCATGGCCAGCACCCGGGCGGCGGAAGCGTCGCCATCCTCGGCGCGGCTCTTCAGTCGGATCTGGTTCAGAGAAGAAAACGCAGTCTCAGATGCGGAAAAAAAGGCGGAACAGGCCACCAGGAATACCAGCGCTATGATAAGCGTCATACTGCCATCGTCCATAAAAAGGAAAATCACACTCAACTTTCTGTTATGATTTTACCCTCTCAGTCATCACTTTGCGATGCCAGCTCCCCCGAAGGGGGAGCTGGCGCGGGAGCGACTGAGAGGGTTTTGCCTATAAACTTTCTTACATACAAAAATGTGCTTTCCATCGTTGCCATTCTACGATGAAAAGCACATCAATGTTATTTGTTATAATACCATATTCCTTACGGTGGTGCAAGCATCCGGCCTGCACCACCGGGTCAAAATCTGGTAAAATCCCTTTAACGGAGCACCAGGGTGCTGTTTTCGCAGTCCACCGTCAGGGTGTTGCCCTCGGCATAGCTGCCCTGAATGATGGCCTTGGCAATCAGGGTCTCCACACGGCTCTGGATGAACCGCTTGATGGGACGTGCACCGTAGACGCTGTCGTAGGCAGAGTCGATGATGAAGTCCTTGGCAGCGGTGGTGACCTCCAGCTTGAGGTGCTTGCCCTCGTCCATGCGCTTGCGCAGGTCGTTCAGCTGCAGATCCACGATCTTGCGCATCTCGTCCTTGGTCAGGCTCTTGTAGTACACGATCTCGTCCAGACGGTTCAGGAACTCGGGGCGGAACTTGCTCTTCAGCAGCAGGTCGATCTGCTTGCGGGCCTCGTCGCTCAGCTCATTGGAGCCCTGTGCGCGGCGCTGCTCCAGATCGTTCAGGATGATGTCACTGCCCAGGTTGGAAGTCAGGATGATGACCGTGTTCTTGAAGTCCACGGTGCGGCCCTGACTGTCGGTGATGCGGCCGTCGTCCAGCACCTGCAGCAGGATGTTGAACACGTCGGGGTGGGCCTTTTCCACCTCATCGAACAGCACCACGCTGTAGGGCTTGCGGCGCACAGCCTCGGTCAGCTGGCCGCCCTCTTCATAACCGACATATCCCGGAGGCGCACCGATCAGACGGCTGACGCTGAACTTCTCCATATATTCGGTCATGTCGATGCGCACCATGTTGCGCTCATCGTCAAACAGAGCCTGTGCCAGCGCCTTGGCCAGTTCGGTCTTGCCGACACCGGTGGGGCCCAGGAACAGGAAGCTGCCGATGGGGCGGTTGGGGTTGGCAATGCCGGCGCGGCTGCGCAGGATGGCTTCGCTGACCTTGGTCACGGCCTCGTCCTGGCCAATGACCCGCTGGTGCAGCACGTCATCCAGATGCAGCAGCTTCTCGCGTTCGCCCTCCACCAGCTTCTCCACAGGGATGCCGGTCCAGCGGGCCACGATCCGGGCGATCTCCTCGTCGGTCACGCGGTCCCGCAGCAGGCTGTCCTCTTTCTTGGCAGCGGCGATCTTTTCTTCCTCTTCCAGTTGCTTCTGCAGCTGGGGCAGCTTGCCGTACTTCAGCTCGGCGGCCTTGTTCAGGTCGTATTCCCGCTGGGCCTTTTCGATATCGGCGTTGGTCTGCTCGATCTGCTCACGCAGGGTCTGCACCTTGCCGATGGCGTTTTTCTCGTTTTCCCACTTTGCCTTCATGCTGCGGAACTTGTCCTGCAGTTCGGCCAGCTCTTTTTCCAGATCCTTCAGGCGGCTCTGGCTCAAAGCGTCGGTCTCCTTTTTCAGGCTGACCTGCTCGATCTGCAGCTGGGTGATGCGGTGGGCCAGATCATCCATCTCGCTGGGCATACTGTCCATCTCGGTCTTGATCATGGCGCAGGCCTCATCCACCAGGTCGATGGCCTTATCCGGCAGGAACCGGTCGGTGATGTAGCGGTCCGACAGGGTGGCAGCGGCGATCAGGGCGCTGTCGTTGATCTTCACGCCGTGGAACACCTCGTAGCGTTCCTTCAGGCCGCGCAGGATGGAAATGGTGTCCTCCACGGTGGGCTCATCCACCTGCACCGGCTGGAACCGGCGTTCCAGAGCGGGGTCTTTCTCGATATACTGGCGGTACTCGTCCAGGGTGGTGGCACCGATGCAGTGCAGCTCGCCGCGGGCCAGCATGGGCTTGAGCAGGTTGCCGGCATCCATGGCACCGTCGGTCTTGCCGGCGCCCACGATGGTGTGCAGCTCATCAATGAAGAGGATGATCTTGCCCTCGCTCTTCTTGACCTCGTTCAGCACGCTCTTCAGGCGTTCCTCGAACTCGCCGCGGTACTTGGCACCGGCCACCAGAGCGCCCATGTCCAGGCTGAACACGATGCGGTCCTTCAGGTTTTCGGGCACGTCACCGCGCACGATCCGCTGGGCAAGGCCCTCGGCGATGGCAGTCTTGCCGACGCCGGGCTCACCGATCAGGCAGGGGTTGTTCTTGGTCTTACGGGACAGGATGCGGATCACGTTGCGGATCTCCTGATCACGGCCGATGACCGGGTCCATCTTGCCTTCGCGGGCGCGCTCGACGAGATCCGTGCCGTACTTTTTCAGCGCGTCATAGGTGTCCTCGGGGTTGTCGCTCGTGACGGGGCCGGTCTTGACCTTTTTCAGCTCGGCCACAAAGCCCGCCTTCGTGATGCCGTGCGCGCTGAAGATGCGCTTGATGGTGGCGGTCTCGTTGGCGAAGATGCCGAGCATCAGGTGCTCGACGGAGACGTAGGCGTCGCCGCCGGACTTGGCCTCGCGCTCGGCGAAATTGAAGATCTTGCTCGTTTCCGGCGAGGCGTACACCTCGCCGCTGCCGCCGGAGACCTTCGGCAGCTGGTCAATGGCGGTGTCCAGCTCGCTGAGCACGGCGTTGCAGTCCACGCCCATGCGGCCGAGCAGCGTACCGATCAGGCCGCCGTCGGCGTCAACGAGCGCATAGAGCAGATGCTCCGGCGTGAGATACTGGTTACCGTTTTCCTGCGCCATGCTCTGGGCGGTCTGGATGGTTTCGATTGTCTTTTGCGTGAATTTATCAGCGTTCATAGTCGGGTTGCTGCGTGTTCCGGCACGCAGCGCCTCCTTTCATGGATGGTTGCGGAATTAAATGAGGATCGCCGCGCGCTGCTGCTGCGCGCAGTAGAGCGCTTCGATCTCAGGCGGGGTGTACTTCCCGGCAAGGTATGCCTTCATGAGCCGGTCAAACAGCTGCACGTAGTCCGAGATCGCGCGGGCAATCTCCTCGCTCGTGTAGTCGTGATCCGGCGGGAGCGAGAGCGTGCGCACGAACTTGCCGTCGTACAATGCGTAATCCGGCTCTACGCCGGACAGGTGCGCGTCCTCGATCTGCTTCCAGAGGCGGAAAAACTGCGTCATGCTCTGCAGCAGCTGCGCCGACTGGGTGCGGAAGATGACGGCCAGCTCGCCGAGCCCCTCCTGCTTGTCGCCGTAGAGCGCGACCTCGTACTTGACCGTCGGGCGGTACTTGTACTCCAGGCTGCTCTTGAGCGACATACTCGTCGTGTGCGGCGCGAAAAACGGCACCAGGTCGCGCGCCGGCGCGACGAGCTGCTCGATCTCGTGGAAGATGTTCTCGATGCGGCGCTCCGGCGTCACGACCGAGGTATAGTCGGCAAGGATCTGATTGATGAGTGCCGAGCGGTTCGTGCCCATGCGATGGGCCATGCGGTCGATCTCGCGCACGACCTCCTCGTTGAGCATGAGGCTGTATAGAGTTTTCTTCATCGGTTGGTCACCGCTTTCTTTTTTCTTACATTGTGCATTGTACACCCGCCTTATAACTTTGTCAAGCATTTTTATATAAATTTATACGCAAATTATATAATTTTTTTCGGCGTCAAAATTGCCCGGACACGTTCCGTGTCCGGGCATGGCGCTTGCATTTTATTTTGCGTGGATGTTGATAAACTCCGTCCTCAGCTTGGAATAAAGGATCTTCTGGCTGCTGTAGAGCCCGAAGTAGCCCGAGAGCATATAGGCGATGCCGCACGCGAGTGCAAAGTACACGAGCTGCCCCGCGCCGAAGAGCTCGATGCTCAGCACGATCGACGCGATCGGGCAGTTGACCGCACCGCAGAACACGCACACGAGCCCGAGCGCCGCGGCAAACCCGGCCGGGATGCCGAGCAGTCCGCCGAGCACACAGCCGAGCGTCGCGCCGATGAAAAACGTCGGCACGACCTCGCCGCCCTTGAACCCGCTGCCGATGGTGACGGCGGTGAACAGCAGCTTCCAGAAAAACGCGTCCGGCGCGGCCTGCCCGCCCTCGATGGCGCGGGTGATGACGTCCATGCCGGCGCCGTTGTAGTCCCCCGTGCCGACGAGCAGCGTCAGCACGACCACGATCGCGCCGCCGGCGGCGATGCGCAGCCACGGGTTTTGGATGCGGCCGGCAAAGAGCCGCTCCGTGCCGTGCATGGTCACGCAAAAGAGGATGCTCATGAGCGAGCACACGGCGGCGAGCGCCGCCACGCGCAGCAGCAGCAGCCGCGGCGCGGCCGTGAGCGCGAACGTGAAGTGCGTCGGCGCGATGCCGAAGGCATTCGAGATCGCCAGCGCCGCGAGCGACGCGACGATGCACGGCACGAGCGCGGAGTAATAAAACACGCCCACGCTGATGACCTCGAGCGCGAAGATCGTCGCCGTCAGCGGCGTGCCGAACAGAGCCGAGAACACGGCGCTCATGCCGCAGAGCGTGGCGATGCGCATGTCCTTTTCATCGAGGTGGAACAGCTGCCCGACGTAGCAGCCGAGGCTGCCGCCGATCTGCAGCGCGGCGCCCTCGCGCCCGGCGCTGCCGCCGAACAGGTGCGTAATAACGGTCGACAGATAGATCGCCGGCACGAGCAGCAGCGGCACCTTGTCGCCGAAGTGGATGGCGTCGATGATGGCGTTGGTGTTCTTGTTTTCCATTTTGGTCAGGCGGTAAATGGCCGCGATGAGCAGGCCGCCTATGGGCAGCAGCCACAGCAGCCACGGGTGCGCGGCGCGAAACGCCGCCGCCCAGTTCACGCTCAGGTGAAAGGCCGAGCCGACCAGCCCGCCGATGCCGCCGGTCACGCCCGCGATCACGAGCCATTTGAGGAACGTGCAGATGAATTCCCACATGGTGCGCGCTTCCCGTTCGGCCTCTTTTTTCATATCGTCCACGGTGATGGTGTCCTTTTTGCGCAGAATTTGCACCATATTAGCGCATACGCAAGTACTATACAACAGAATTTGCAGAAATTCCACCGCCATACTTGATTTTTTTCGCGGGATTGGTTATAATCATCCGTGCGTTCGTGAAACGCATTCATGGATAGGTATCGAAGTGGTCATAACGGCCCTGACTCGAAATGCGCGTTGGCTCTGGCCGTTTTCTCCGCTGAAAACCCTTGATTTATAAGGGTTTTCGCCGGATCGAATTTCAAAATTTCATATTGTTCTTGCGTGTTTTTCTTGCATTTTCTCAGCGCACGGAAAACAGTTGAGATATACGGAGGGCTATCGAAGAGGTCATAACGAGAACGACTCGAAATCGTTAACTGTTTTTGGAACCGCACATTGAAAAAACCTTGATTTTCCAATGTTTTTTCGCATTCCACGCCAGATTTCCGTTCCGTTTTCTCTCCCCTCTTCTCCCCTGTTCCCGGTCTTTCTCGGAGAGGCCAACCCTAATTAAATATGCAGCGGTATCGAAGCGGTCACAACGAGGCGGTCTCGAAAACCGTTAGCCCATCGGGCCCGTGGGTTCGAATCCCACCCGCTGCGCCATAAACACCGGTTTTTATGCGTATTTTCGTGTAGAGCCGGTGTTTTTTCATTGAATCGCGCTCAGGGCTCCCCGCATTCCGTTCATCATTGCATCGGCCGACACGAGTTTGGAATTGTAGTCCAAATGCGCATAGACGTTGGATGTAGTGGCAATATCGCTGTGGCCGAGCCATTCCTGAATCTGCTTCATGGGGACGCCGTTGGCCAGCAGCAAACTGGCACAGCTATGCCGAAGGTCGTGATACCGAATATGACGCAGATTATTTTTCTTGAGGAGCTTCGGAAACGAGGCTGTAAGATAATCCGGAGAAATAAGTGTTCCCATTTCGTCCACGCAGATATAGTCCAGATACCGCTTATCATAGCTCCGCCCGCATACGCGCCTGTATTCCTCCTGTTTTTCTCTTTTCTCTAACAACAGATCCTTGAAAGCCGGTATCAGAGGCAGCGTGCGCATGCTTGACTTGGTTTTCGTGGTATCACGTACAATCTGAACCCGTTTTCCGCTTAGATTGCAGGATGTTACGGTGTGGCGAATTGTCAGGGTGTTGCTTTCAAAATCAATCGCGCTCCACCGAAGTCCGACCGCTTCGCTTCTTCTAAGACCATAAAACGCGCCGAGAAAGATTGGAATTTCCAAATGCGTGCCTTTTGCGGCAGCAAAAAGTTTTTCCATCTCATGGCTGTCATAGAAGCTGCCAATAAAGGGGGCTTTCTTGGGACGTTCTACCTTGTCTGCCGGATTTGACGAGATCAAGTCAATTTTCACTGCATATTTCAGCGCCTTATGGATCACGGCATGGTAATGAATTACTGTGCTTGCAGAATCTCGCTTTAGTTGGTCCAAATAGAAAAATTGGATATCTGTTGCTTTCAGATCAACAAGCGGAATACCGCGTGCCTTGAAGTAGGGTATAATCGCGCGTCGGACCATATTGGAATACGATGCATAAGTCGTCAAGGCTAATGTGGGCTTTATGATCTCCATCCATTGAGACAGATAATCCGAGAACTTGATTTTCGAATTGAGGGGCTTTTCTTCCGGCTCAAATGTCTGGCGAACCTCCGCCAGCATTTTCTCGGCTTTTTTCTTATTTCCCTTTGCCGGAAGCTTGGTTGAAATCCATTTGTTTTTCCGTTTTCCATTTGCGCTTGGGTAGGATAGCACCATGTAATAGATGCCGTTTTTTTCTTGCAGATGTCCTGCTACCATAAAAATACTCCTCCTTTATGTAGGTCGATTGGACTTCTGCTGTTGGCAGATACCAGTTTATCTGGTTCAGCAGCAGAAGTCCAATGTGCGATTAGGAAACCGGTGGGGATTTCATAACCAAGCGCATATACGAAAGAAGGTGTGCTTTGGGAATTCGATAAGAGCGCCCGACTTTTAAGCTCTCGATCTTGTTTTCCCGGATCAGCTTGTAGCCGGTTTTGGTGCTAATACCCAGCGCCCGGCTCATTTCCTCCACGGTAAACACATCCGAGTAGTCTTTGAGAACACTTCGATAAACATCGCTAAAGCCCCTTTTTCGCCTCTATTATAAGTTTTTGATGAATCGGGAAAAGGAAAGTCCGTTGTTTCTTTCGGCAGATAAGAAGATAATATGTCGAAAAATGACGAAAAACGGCGATAAAGACCGATTTCTCTGTTATTGGCTCTATCATCTTCTTAAATCTTTGGATTTGGGAGGATATACCAATGACAGATGTACAGAACATTCTGCGATCTCTTGGCATTACGAGATGCTACAAAGGCTTTAAACATACCGAGTACGCTATCTGTCTGGCCATCCAGGACGAATCTCGCCTTGAGGCGATCACAAAAGAAATCTACATGGAGACTGCCGATCACTTTGAATGCAGTTGGACAGCAGTAGAACGAAATATCCGAACCGCCGTTTCCCGTGCATGGTCTGTCAATCCCGATCTTCTCTGCCAGATAGCCGGTTATCCATTAAAAACCGAGCCCTCTGCTTCGCAATTTATCGAGATGGTCTCCTCTTACATAATCCGCTCTCACCAGCCGCAGGTTCAATCATGGCCCCTTGGTTTATCTTAGTCCGTTTCTGTTTCCCTTTCGTAGTTCTAAGGTGGCTTCACCCTTTCTGGGATATCCTGCCCGATGCTGATCTCGATGCAGCGGTGGATGGCATCCATCTGCCGGGTATCAAACGATCCGAGATACTGCCGGCATTGGCACTTATCTATCGTCGTGATCTGCTCCAAAAGGACAATGCTCCCGGCCCGCAGGAACACCGACGGCGGCACGGGATACTGCGTCGCCTGACAGCCGTGTTTCCTTGGCCGGGACGTGATCGGCGCAACGATCAGCGTGGGGGCGTAGAGATTCCCAATGTTATTTTGCAAAATAACGACCGGACGGCGGCCGTGCTCCACCGAGCCCGGCTCGGCCCGAAGCTCTGCCATGAACACATCGCCCCGGCGGAATCCTTCGTTTTTCATGGGACGACCTCCGCAATCTCTTTTTCGCAGATCGCTAAAAAGCGGTACTTTCCTCCGGACGCATAGGGGTGACAGGTGAGAAGTGTCAGCAATTCTCTCCCCGGCTGGATCTTGACGGAGGCAATATCATCCGGCGCAATGACGGCGACGCCCGACACGCGGTAATGATCTTCACTCCAAAGGGTCGTCAGGATCACCTCATCGTCCTCGGTCA
>ERZ857965.923-NODE-923-length-34841-cov-23.575921_pt1 | contig 34841 bp, 26 predicted proteins | sample MGYA00519758_ERZ857965 | MGnify/ENA primary metagenome ERZ857965 (study PRJEB31778, sample SAMEA3449381) | human gut metagenome | biome: human gut; feature: human-associated habitat; material: faeces | place: United Kingdom | collected 2010/2012 ... | reverse complement strand
ACAGACCGCAAAAGCGGTCTGCTATTTGTCAAGGTACTCGTATTCTACCGTTTACATTTTAGAGGTGTCGCAATAACGCCACTTCGAATAAGTGGAGTGATAAAATTATCAGACTGAAATGATAACGGATATCCAATCATTAACGCATATTCAATTGAAGATATTGGAAAATCTTCCGTTATAATATCTTCTTTTGTAATCCAAGATATTTTTAGCTTTCCTACATATTCTGGTGAATCGATTAGATCATTTATTCCAATTACTGCAACGTCATATTGTGGATGTAAATATGGTTGGATACGTATTTCATTGTTTAGAAGATTCACTTGATCGTTTTGCTCAATAGGGACAGAAAACAAAGCGTTTTTCATATTCTCAAATATATGCCTATTCGAGACTAATGCATAATTTTCTCGATTATTTGCATGGTATTTATAGAAAAATCCTGTACCAATTTTACATTCATCATTTTCTTTTAATACAGTAATTTTTGTTACAGTATGAATCAAATTCTCTTTTGTAAGCATATTTTACTTCTCCTTAATTAGAAAGCAGGTGATTATTATCAATCAAACAGCAAACAAAACAGATCATCAGGAATCTATACAAACAATACACACAATAGAATTAACCACTAATGAGTATAATACAATCAAATATTTTTTTGAAAATATGGAGTCTTTATATAACTATGGACTGATTGATAAGGAAATTGTCCCATATAAAATTTTCTCCAATGCAAAAAATCATTTTATGAAAAAGCCAAAAATTACAATTACTAATTTAAAAATGACAAAAGCTTCAGATACTATTACTCATCTAGTTTGTGGTGATCAAAGTGTTAAATCTGTTTATCAAATAGCTACTTCTCCGTCACAAGAGGATATTGTTCTCTAATAAAATCAAGTATATAAAACGCATATACTTCCTGAGAAAGACCAAGACTTTCTTCATACTTCTTTTCAAATTCGTCTGTAGTAATTTTAAGAGAACGTATTTTAGCAGAATGATGTATGCCAAGTAGTTTGTATTTTTCATTAACTTTGATATAAACTGGGCATCCACTTAAACCTTCTTTGGTATTGGCATAAGTGAAGAATCCGTTTTGAAAGTTGAACTGAATAGATGATGCAGTATTTCCTTTAATAATAAAAGGATACGCTAAGATTGTGTACCCTAATGCTGCTTGATAGCCAACGAGATAGACATCTTCCAAATCATTAAAACTTGATCTGTCATCATTTAAAATAATGTCTGATTCTTCTATAAAATGAAAAATTATATTGTATTTATTCAAGGCCTTGATTATTGTATTTGTTATATCGACATAGGCGATATCAAGAGAAGGATGTTTTATAGGAGAGACAGTTATATTAAAAGTTATACCTGACATTTCTTCGTTTTCGTCTATAGCGGATATAACAAAAGATATATTCATAATATTTTTGTCAAAACAATGACCGCAAGAACAAAGGAAATATGATTCTCCTTGAGATGTTGCTAATTTTATGATAAAACCAGTAAAAGAGTGTCTTGGTTCTTCAGTATTATCAGCAATAAATACTGTTGTATATTTCAAGTCATTTACACTAATCATATCAATTTTCCTCTCTTATGTTTTATGGTTATCTTAAAAATCATATCCACAATTCTTACAGTGAAATTGTTTGCCAATTTTGCTCGATGCAATGTCTACCATAGCAGTTGATACAGCTCTATTTAACGTGCTGATATTCTCTATATCTGTGCTGCCACATGCAGGGCAATGTGGAATAGCAAGTTTGCTGTTTTTGTTTTTATTACTATAAAATTTTCTTTTATGTTTTCCGAGGTAACAAAAAATGAATAATAAACCATATGTGTCAAATATTGATCCAAATAAAAAAGAATCATGTGGCGATTATGATATTATTCTATGTGAAACAATTTATGATAAAAACGGCAAACCACTACCTCCACTTTTTGCTGGATCAGACAAAGTTAATATCGAATTAATATTCAAAATGTTTGAACAATTCCCAATGCATCAGGTCTAAGTGTTCCTTAGCTTTTTTCATACGTAGAATAATTTTACCACTTATAACCACAATTTTTACATTCAAACTGACTCTTAGCAGTTTTACTGAACAAGCCAAACAGCCCAGCACCTACAGCTTTCTTAGCTGCTGAGATTTTGATGATGTCGGTAGAACCGCAAGTCGGACAGTGAGGTTGATTAGTAGATGAAGGAGTAGATTGCTGCTGCGAAACTGGTTGGCTCGGTTTTTTACGCTCCTCTTCTGCCCATTCGTGTAATTTGCGGCGGAAATTTTGATGAGCTTCTTCACTATATTCATCTGTTTTTCCACAACGTTCGAGCAGAGAGTAAATATATGCGTCTTGTTCTTCTGCTGTCTTAGGATATGCTGTTGCTTTCCCAGTTGTTCGCTCATTTTCTATAGTCTGATACATTGGAGCGTGACAATATTCACACATAATTGTTGCCACAATACTGTTTGTATCACTCCAATTTCCACATTTAGGGCATACAAAAGTTTTTGAAAAATCTGTAAGATTAGCATCCTTAATATACTTTGCTATGGGGAAACTACAATCTGGACAACTTTCCGCATATTGACTTAAGATCTTTTTACATTCGGGACAAAAGACTTTGCTCATATAGCCATTACCTCCGTAAATATTTCCTAGTTGAGTTGAAGTCTATACGACATCACTTTAGCTTTTTGCAAATGGTATATAGAAAATTAACAATTTCGCCCATACCTGTAATCAGCAAACCACCGATAACAGATACAAAAAGATAAAAGAAAAAGCTAGAATAAGAAAGATAACCATAATCATCTTTTCCTATTAAGAAAGATCCAATAAAACCACCTACTAGAACAATTATTCCCACAATCTTCAATGATTGTCCAACAAGCGTTGTATAAATTTCTTCCGATGTATTGGATGTTGCCGGAGTTTCAATCTTTTTCCCGCAAGATGAACAAGTTCCTTGGCTCTGCTCTTCTGCTGTTAATTCCTTGCCACATTCTGTACATTTCATAACGTTAAATCTCCTTATCATTCATTTGTTGAAAAACTTATCATCATCGTTTTAATACAGGGACGATAAAACAATTCAATTTTCATATTGGATAGTTCATCCCAATCATATACTTTTAAATCATTTTCAATATCGTAATGATAAGTGTTTTTACCATATAATTTATCCATTTTTTCAATTATATGATCTAATTGAGTATTATCTAATTCAACATTTTCCGCACTCCATATTAAAAGTCCTAGTTCATCATCATCTTGGTCGTTAGCTACCAATAATAACTTTCCATCTATATTCCATATTTTAACAGAATTGTTTACCAACATTCCTTTATGGTCAGATGTTGAACTTATTATGTATTTTTTAGATTTATTAACAGTCGAAATATCCTTTCCAAAGTTCGAATAATATTTTTTAAAAGGATCAGCGTCATGAGTAGTGAACGATTCTTTCTTAAGGAAAAGGACTGCAAAGACTAATATTACTATACCTATACCTAATACAATTCTTTTATTTTCATTGTCTTTTTCATGCGACTTGTCATAGTATTCCTTAATATTGTATCCGCATGACGGACACCTTTCAGCAGAATTAGAAACATTTTCACGACCACATTTTGGACATTTGATTAATGCCATGTAGTTTTCCCTCCCCACATTATACTAAATATTGTGAACCAATTTATTTTTCAGAAATGTTTAATGTACAATCATATTGTGGTTTATAATTATTATCCAAACCAAATTCGACTTCTACGGGACTTTTATCATCTGGTAAAACCCAAACCAACTGTGTTTTTAATGTTCCACCATTTTTTACACCAGTAAACGCGTTAGAATAATCGAATATTCCTTGTTCCGATGTATTTCCAGGACTATCTAATTCAACACCATTTTGATAAATCTTTACAAGGCATGGTGTGTTATTGATAAAATTTCTAGCTTTATCCAGATTATTTGTGTATTCAAAATCCATTACTAATACGATTCCATATGACGGGGATTTCAAAACAGATGTATTTTTTAATATTGCATACGAATTATCATTTCCAATTTTTTCTGGTACATTGTCATTCAGCCACGATATATTATAATCGGATTCTTTTGTTTCTTGCGATTCATCTTGTTTATCTTCAATGTCTTTGCCGCCAGTTAAAGTTAATGTCTTTGAATATGCAGGATTGTAATTTGAATCTATTCCAAAATCAATTTCAACTGGGTTCATCGTATCTTTAAGAACCCATACAAGTTGCGTATTTATTATTCCTCCATCTTTTACATTTGTAAATGCATCACTATAATCATAAACACCCGCTTCGGATGTTATCCCTGGTCTATCTAATTCTATACCATTTTGATATGGTTTTACATCACAATTGCTATCATTAATAAAATCTGATGCTTGCGCAGTATTGTTGGTATATGTAAAATCCATAATCAGTAATGTGCCATATGAAGAATTAACAATTCTTGTATCTTTAATTAGTGCTTTTGAATTATCATTTCCAACTTCTATTGGTACTTCACTATCTTCCCATGAGCATGTTACATTTGACACTTTATCTGTTGTTAAATTGCTTGATTGATCTGAAACGTCTATAGCTGTGTCAGTCGTTTCATTATCTTCTGAAATAATCTGTTTGATGCTATCAGTATTAACTGCCTCTTTGATTACACTAGAAGCTGATGTTGCAGATGATTGTCCACAACTTGTAATAAAAAAAGAAAAGCATAAAAGACCTGTTATCCGTATTGTGTGTTTTCTTTTCATGTATTTTCCCATCCGCTTATTTATATATTTGATAATTTTAAATTATACCACAATTGTTATATAAATCCAACATTTCTAGAGGTGAATATAAAATGTACGATAGTATTTTAATTGATTATGGGCTTGAAAAATTCCACAAATATGTTATGGCAAATTCAATCATAGATTATCCATTTCCGCAGACTGACTATCCTTCCATATATACTGATCCATCTACTCTTACTGAAGAGCAGCGTATATTGCAGGAGAAAATGAAATGTCTTGTGGAACAATTGAAGATAGACAAGGAGTAATCCTAAAAATTATTCCCACAATTTTTACAATGCCACTGCTTCCCTACCTTATCAGATGCAATTCCAAACATGCTGGTAGAAAGCATACGCTTAAACATGCCAATCTTCTCGATATTTGTGGATTGGCATACTGGACAGTGAGGTTGATTAGTGGATGGTGGATTTTGATAGTTGTTCTTTTCTCTATATTGTTTTAACCGCTCTTCTTCTTCATGACGTCTTTTGTTATATGCATTCTCATTAAATTGATCTTCCACATTAAGATCTTTTAGGTCATTAAGAATGCTTTCTTTGTCACACCCGTGATGATTTAACAAATCTACCATTTCATATTTAGTTTGTATAAATGGAACGCGACAATATTTACAGTTCACTCTTCTACAATGACCAGCATAATTAATTTCATGAACCCCACATCTCGGACAGATAAAACCTCTAGTAAAATCATTAATATTATTTTCTTCTAGATATTTTTTGATTGGTCGTCCACAATGAGGACAAGTTTCAGCATAGATACTAACTTCTCTATCACAATCTGGGCAATATATCAAATTTTGAAATCCCATATTACATCCTCCAATACACATTAAATTGATTACATTATATCATAATTATTATATAAATCCAACATTATACAATAATTTTATTTGCAGTTAAAAAATTTAGGTGATTTATTTGGTAGTTTTGGAGAATTAAACTTACTGAGAAATAAATATGGAAAAAACTCAACATTTGACACATTAAGCAGTACACTACAACAGTCTTTTAATGAGTCTTTTAAAGTTGGGACAAATGGAATTAGTGAATTTTCCACAGAGCAAATTAAAACTAAAGCATCTGTCATGGGCTTAAACGATGCGTTGACAAAACAAGCATTATCTCTTGCGAATGACGCTGGTTTATATCAAAAAGCTGCGGCAGGCAATCTTACATTTAGTAAGGCTATAGAATTAAATATAAATAATGCAAGCGATTTAGTTGACGCCTTGATGAGTAGTAATTCTGAAGTCTTAAAAAAATATAAAGATATTGCTGATATGATAGCTAATTCAGGTGAAAAAGGCAGCGCGGCATATAATGAGTTTGTTAAAGATCTCATTGATAATAATCAAGATTTAGGTGACTCAATTGTTGAATTAGCACCCAAAGTAGAAACCACAAAATCCGCATTTTCTGGTTTATCAAACTATTTTAAAGGTCTTCTTGCTACATTTACAAATCCGATTTTCCTTTTAACCACAGCAGTTACCGTAGGCGTTGCAGCATGGCAAGGCTACAATCAATCTGTCCAGGAATCCATCCAGCACACGAAAGACTCCATAGCAGAGATAGAGGAACGTAATAAGTCTATTGATGACAATATTAGTAAAGCACAGGAACTAAGGGATTCTCTTGATTCTGGTACTCTTACGGAGCAAGAAGCATACAACACGAAGAGTCAATTGCTAGATATCCAAAGTCAATTATCAGACTCTTATGGAGAACAGGCGGATGGAATTGATCTTGTAAATGGCAAACTCGATGAGCAGATCGAGAAGATGCAGCAGCTCAAAGTTGAAAATGCGAAAAGTTGGCTGAATGATTCGGATAATGAGAAGAATTACGAAAAAGCTAAAAAGAAAATGACCAAAGATGATTATGAGTCATTCTTTGGTAATACACCTACTTTAGCTATGCTCGGCTCGGAACCACAGAAATCTGAATATACAAATTCAGACGTATATAAAGATGCGCTGAAGCGTTACCAAAATAGCAAAACTCAGATCGAAGAAATCCAGAAAGCGGCAAAAAAAGCTGGACTAAAACAGTACACAAGTACAAGCACAGGTCAGTTCCAACTCGGTTTTGAAAATGAAACAGTTACAGGAGCAGATGAAAAATTAAATTCCTTCCTCGCTACTGTTAAAGAGCTGAAACGGCAGTTTGAGGACGAGGGCAAAAATACTGATTACTTTGACAACATTATCAGTTCCGCGGAAGATGCAGAATCTTCCTATAAAGATATTCTGGATAAGCATCAAGAAATATATCAAGAGTATCTGAAAAATTCCATGCTTGCAGAAGGTTACGGTAACAATAAACCAGCAACTGTATATCAGCAATATGCGGATGCAGTGGACAAATATAACGAAGCTTTGCAAAGTGGAGATACTTCTAAAGTTAAAGAAGCAAAGACTGCATTAGATGGCGTAAAAGATTCCGTAGATAATATTGTCAGTACGGATTCCGGTAAGAAATACAAGGAGTTGTTCGATGAAATTGCAGATGGTATTGATACAGCATCCGAAAAAACTTATGAGTTCAAGGAACGGCTGTCCGGTAGAGGTGCAGATAAATTAAACAATACTGTACTTTCTAAACTCAAAGAGCTGAAGAACTACACTGATATTGACCTCAAGAGTATCAATCTTGATACAAGTGATGTTGTTGCTGGTAAAGATGCTCTACGCATGGCAGTAAACGAAGCAATGGATCTCGGAATTGTTTCCGATGATTCTGCTGAAAGTGTGGCAAAAGTTGTTGATCTCTTAACGGATATGGGAATGACCGCGACCGTATCCATGGATCAAGTGGATGATTCCTTCTCAGAAGTCAATACTACAATTCAGCAAGCGCAAGCAAATTTGGAAACACTCAAGACGATTATGTCCGAATCTGTTTCGGGAGCAGGAATTTCTGCGGATAACGTGAAAGCATTTAGAGAGATGTTCGGAGATGATGCAGAGCGGGCGCTGGAGAAAACGGCAGACGGATATCATATCAACCGTGAAGAACTTGCAAAATTACAGGCACAACAATCACAGATGAACCGAGCTGATTATCTTTCCGGTTTGGCAGATCAGCAGGAAGCTCTGAGACAAATCGAGGAGCAGATCGCCGATGCAATGGTAAAAGGTCAAGATGTCAGCGGCTTACAGGCACAGCGCGAAGGTATTTTGGATAATATTTCCTCTCTGGAGGATTTAGCATATCAGTATCAAACTGCTACTTCTGCTTATCAACAATGGCAGGATGCTATGTCCGGTGGTGAAGAAGGTAATATGTATGATTCCATCCAGGGTAACATGGAATCCATTAAAGATCTCTACGACAAAGGACTTGTAGGAGAAAACAAATTCCGAGAGTTTGTTGATCTTATGTCCAATAAGGATCTGACCAATGCCAGTGTAGATGAAATCGTTGCAGCTTACGAAGAATCCTATCCAAAGATGGAGCGTTACTTTACAGAAGGCCAGGAAGGATGTCAAGCATTCTTACAAGATATCTCTAACCTTAATTCTGAATGGGCGCACATGAATGAAGATGGTTCCTGGGATATTAATTTTGGTGTTGGCAACGATCAAGAAATTGCGGATGCACTGGGAATTGATGTGGAAGCTGTGCAATCAGTACTCAGAAAACTGCATGATTTTGGCTTTGACATCGACCTCGATCAGCCGGTTAAATCTCTGGAACAACTAAAAACTGAAGCTCAGTCTGCAAAAGAAGCTCTTGATGGAATGGGTGAAACTTCTCTTGATAGCATCAATTTGGACACAGATTCATTCAGTGAAATCACAGATGATATTGACAAGGTTAAGGAATATATTCAGCAGATCAATGATGCTGATTTGGAGCCAGAAGTTCGGACAGAGAGACTGGAGCAAGCCAATAATATTCTTGACTATCTGGTACAGAAACAGCAAGAAGCTGGACAAAATAACATTGTAATTGATGCGGATGCAAGTTCTGTCGATCAAAAGATTTCTGATCTGAAGAGCCAATTGGAGCAGTTTAGAAACGAAGACGGTACGATTCCTGTTAATGCCGATACACAAGATGCTGTCAACAGTTTACAATCCCTGTACGCTACGAAACAGAATCTTGAAAATACTCCTGCCATTCTACAGGTTGATACTTCACAGGTTGACGGAGAACTGGGCAATGCGATCGGAAAATTACAGGAATATCAGAATGCTGTAGAGATTCTGAACGCACAGAACACGATGAAAACACAGGGCATCGACATTGATACCACAGATGCACAGCAGAAAGTACAACAGTTGGCAGGACAGCTACAGAATCTTGATGCTGATACGACAGCGAAGTTAGGTCTTGATGATACTGATTTTCAGTCGAAACTTTCTAATATTGCTACTCATCCGATTGATGTAGGAATAGGGGTAAATCTTGATCCGAATGCTCTTGCCGACGTCTCTGCAAAGATTTCTGGAATTACGCCAGAATTACTTGTAAAAGCTGGTGTAAACGAAGAAGCGATTGTAAATTATACGCCGAAAGATAAGGACGCTACGGTCAAATACAAAGTTGACCATAGTGTGATTGACAGTTATGATCCGGAAGACAAAAATGCTACGGTTACTTACGGTGTGGTTGTTTCCGGACTTGAAAATCTACCAGGAAATAAAACAAGAAGTCTGACTTACAATATTAAGACAAATGGTACTGTTCCAAGAGTAAATGGTACGGCACACGCTATAGGAACTGCTCATGCGGCAGGTACTGCAAGCCGTAATTGGGGGCTTGCTCACAATGAACCACATGCGCTTGTAAATGAATTGAAACCAGAAGCAATCGTTCGGGATGGTAAGGCGTTTATCTTGAATGGTGGCGATCCTACTTTTGCAAATCTGAAGAAAGATGATGTTGTATTTAACGGTGATCAGACGGAGCAGTTGCTTGAACATGGTTATGTTACCGGCTCCCATGCACAACTTGCAGGTGGTGGTTATTCTTTAGGTAGTGCGTTTTCTGGCGGATCGGGAAGATTTAATGTTGGAAGTTCTGGAACAAAAGCAGATTCTTCCACATGGGAAGACAAAAAGAAACAGAATAATACCAGCCATAACTCATCTTCTGGTAGCAGTAGTAGTAGAAACAGTGGATCATCTTCTGGTGGTTCAACTCGATCCTCATCCGGTGGCTCTTCCGGAGGAAGTTCCGGCAGCTCTTCCACCAAAGAAGCAACCGAGGAAACCTTCGACTGGATAGAAGTATTTCTTAAGGAAATGTCTCGTGCTACTGAGATTGCAGTTGATAACATTGATCGTGCTATCGGTCTGGCACAGAAGCAGACAAAAGCATATGACGCTATCAGTAAAGTTCAGCAGGAATTAACTGCAAATCAGCAGTCAGCCAACAAGTATTTACAGCTTGCGGCGAACGTGGGGCTTGATCCTTCTTATATCTCTAAAATCCAGAATGGCACACTTGATGTGGAAAAAGTAACCAACGAGGATCTGAAGAAAAAGATTGACGAGTATAAGGACTACTACAGTAAATATGAATCCGCTGCTGATAACGTAGCCAAACTCGAAGATAAAATTACCGAACTCGCTGAGAAACGTCTGGAAATTATTGAAAAAGAATATGATGCGATTGTAGACATCAATGATAAAATCAAAGACGTAGCCGATTCCAAAATATCCTTGAATGATGCACTTGGCGTAGCCATCGACAATCCAGACAACTATGCAAGCATAAATAAATCCATCAAGGCACAGGAAGATACTTACAATCAGCTGACGAAAAAGCTTTCCGATTATCAGAAAGAAGTAGATTCACAGCTTTCCAGTGGTTATCTTAAGAAAGGTTCCGAAGCTTATCAATCTGCTATGAAAAATATTCAAGATTTCACAGCTAAGATTTACGATGCTTCTACCAGCCTTCTTGAACTACGGGATAAATTGGATCAGATTAAAATTGATACCATCCAAAATGTAATTGACGGAATCAAACGTAATTCGGATATTACGGAGAAATATATTTCTTACCTGCAATCCCAGAATCGTGATGTGCCAGAGAATCTATACACTGACCGTATAGATAATAATAACGCTCAAGTACAGCAGAATCTAAAGCAGATGGAAATATACCGGAAGAAACAGGCGGTTCTTGATGTCAATTCTAAATCGTATCAAGATTATGCAGAAAAGATTCAAACGCTAAAAGAAAATACTCTGGAACTGATTACGGACAATGAATCTCTTCAAGATAGTATCTATGAGCTACGTTTTAAGCCACTTGACGATGCTATCCAGAAGTACAGTGATCTTGAAGATGAGCTAAAAAGTTTCCGCGACCTTCTGAACGATGATGCATTCCTTGATAAGCAAGGACGTATCACTGAAGAGGGATTGGCACAAGTTGCTCTCTTACAGCAGAGTATTGGTACGGCAAAACAAAAAATTGCAGATTATACCACGGGTCTGCAAAAACTAAAAGAGTCTTATGACAATGGTGTTATTTCCTTAACGGAATATAATGACAAGTCAAAAGATTACCGTGAAGGTATTCAAGGTTCGATTGCAGATGTGAAATCATATCAGGACAGTCTGGTTGATCTGTATAAGAACGCTATGAGTACAGAGGTTGATTATCTTGATAAAATAATCAGCAAGAGAAAAGAAGCCCTGACACAGCAGAAGGATATGTACGACTATTCTAAGAAGATTAATTCTCAGAATAATAACATAAATAGCCTTAAAGCCCAAATCATGGCTTTAGAAGGGGTGAAATATTTGCTCCTGTAAAATCTATTTAATTGCGGGAAGTCCCCATAAGGTTTAATTGGCTACAACGTAACCGGAAACGGTAGGCGTGAATGCGGTAGAGTTATAAACTCACAGTCCATTATTGGATAGAAACCATAAAAATAATTAAACTAGGGATAACCGGGTGTGCAAGTCACTCAGACGCAGCGAACTTCCTAAGTCAGAAATGATATGGAAGACGTTCAGAGACTAACCCATATTGGGTGGCGCAATGCCTTAATGTAAGACCGCAAGCGATTGGCGGTTTGAAAAATATAGACTATTTGAATATTAAGTGATATTATAAATTTGAGGCGTTCTGTTTTATGTCTACTGATGAACAGGCAGAACACAGTGCGCATACAGATAAAGAATAGAATGGCATCTAACAACAAAAATTTGAACACATTTATTAAAATTTACAGACAATAAAGTGGTATTTTTGTTGATACTGCGAATAGATTTTTCCTTTAGAATTGCATATAATAAATATAAGAAAGGGGAACCTTTCTCAATAAATCTGGTGTGATGCAGCGAAATGCGACTGCTAGAAATACAACCGTAGAAGCACATACCGGGCTAGGAACTGGTGTGTGTGGAGGTTTACAAAGGTAAGGGGTTTACCATAGCCTAGCTAGGTGAAAACCGAAAGAAAATCCCACAATGAAGTAAGAGAGTTAGCACCAGTGACTCTCTTATTTTTATGCACAAGGAGATAAAATGGATGCAATATCAACAGCGTTGACATCTTTTAAAGATTTATCTTTATATGAATATAAATTTAGAATTGCGTATAAAAAACAATTATATGATCTTGAACTGAATTTTGACAATGAAGATTTTTATCATTGCGCCGGATTGCAGTATTTAAAAGACATAGATATTCCCAAAAACGCTTCAAAGTTGTTTCGTGAAATTGTAAACGGCAAAATTACAGACGACTATTTGGAGAAAAGTAAGAAGTACCCATTTCCAAAACCAGGAATAGATGTCCAAAAAAGAATTTTGCACCTAGGTGTTTTAAGAAAATATATAGAAGCAGATAACGCAATTTGGAAATACGTGAAAGAGCAGAATGTCGGAAGTCAGATAAATGCTGATTATATGATAGTTTCTACAGTTGATAATGTGGAAGCATACATATTTCTAAGAAAAAGATCGTCTGACCCAAACGATTTAAAATACTGTATCTGCTCATTTTTTGTTAATCCGATCAGAACATATAATGGAGCAAAAGCATATTGGTTTTATAAATCAAAAGTCAATTTAGAAACAAATGAAGAACAAATATATTATCAGAAACAACCACAGGAGCAGTAAACCTACTGCTCTTTTCTTATACCTCAAATCTTAATTACAATCCCTCAAATAAAATTCAAATAGAAGATATAGTCCCATGCCATACGAAAGTATGGAGAGCAGTTATGCTCTTGTCCACGTAGCGAGTGGATGAAAAGAAAAATGAAATAATCTCGATGCTCAATCTCAAGTTAAGAAATTGAAGCAGCAGCTCAAAGAAGCGCAAGAAGATCTCGATGATACGAAACGTGACCATTCAAACGATATGCAGTCTCAAGGTTACGATAAGCTCAGTGAAGATCTGAAAACTTCTCTTGACAACACCGAGTATGAAATCAGTCATAATGCCGACAAACAGCTTGAGATCATCAATTCTATGCTTGACAAAGCCGTGTCCTCTTACCAAGAAGCATACGGTAAAATCAATTCTATCATCAAAAATACTGGCTGGGTAGGTAGTACGGATTTTAATACTGCTCAGTCTGATCTAAACACAGAGACAGGTGTTAAGAATCAAAATTCCAACGCATCACAGTCTCAATCCAGTGCAAATAAAAATCCATCCAGTACCGCATCTGGTACAAAAACTGATCCAATCAACAGTAATTCAAAAGCAAACAGTGATCTTGCGGATCAATTAGTCAAACCGGAAGATACAACGAATCGTAAGGTTGCGGAACTAAAGGTGTCTCCTACTTCTACGACACTGGAAGAGGGTAAATCCACAAGTATTACTGCTACAATCAGACCGAACGATGCAGCTAATAAGACTCTTGCTTGGAAATCAAGTAATGAATCAATTGCTACTGTATCCAATGGTACGGTAAAAGCAAAGAAACCTGGCTCTTGTACGATTACTGCTACCACTACCGATGGAAGTGGACTGTCTGCAAAGGTATCAATTAAGGTCAATGCAAAACCAAAACCACCAAAGCCACAGCCGAAACCACAACCAGCAAAAACTGGTGGAGATGGAATTCCTCGTGTTGGCGATGTCGTAACGTTTACAGGATCTTACTACAATGACTCTTGGGGTATGTCTCCAAAAGGTAGTAGATTTTCCGGTCAGCCTGGTGCTGTTGTTATTGATTCTTATACAGCTAGGGAATATGGTGGAAATGGACGTACTACTGGTGATTTTAAGATCCATATCAAAAGTGCGCATGATCCTAATTATAGTGATCTTGGATGGGTACGTCTCAGTCAGATTAGTGGTTATGAAAAGGGTACGGATCGTATTCATGGCGATCAACTTGTATGGACAAACGAAAATAAAGACACCAAACATCATGGCGTTTCAGAATTAATCTATCGCAAGAAAGATGGTGCTGTCCTTACACCTGTTCAAGATGGAGATTCTATTCTACCAGCCGATTTCGTTAGTAATTTAGCTGCATTAAGTGCAATTGATCCACGGGAATTCGGTATGAATGTAAGTATTACGCCAAATCTGGTGCAGACGAATATTCCTCAGAACATCAGCAATGTCGGAAATGTAACGGTAACAAATCATTATGATTCATTACTCACAGTTGAAGGTAATGTTGACAGGGATGCTCTGCCTGGATTGCAGAAAATACTGGAAAAATCATATACGTATACAACGAAAAAATTGGCTGACGAATACGGAAGACTTGGACACAAGATAATTATGTAATTTTTATGGGAGAGTACTGTCAAAGGTACTCTCCTATTTCTATAACTATAACAAATTTTTTGGAGGTGATGCAAAATGGCAAAAGAATTTAAAAATTTTACGTTCATGGGACAACGATTAAGTGATTTAAGTGTGAAATATGTATCCGTGGATTTTGAAGGTGGATCAGATGTAAATATGGCAATGGAGAGGGATATGGAGACAGGTGATTCTAATCGTTATAAGGTAGAACCAAATTATTTTTATGACAAATGGAATGACACTTTAGAATTTGAGTTAGATATTATCAAAGACCCATGCACATATTTAAACCAAAGTGATTCTATTATCACAAAGTCTGAGCGTCGAGAAATTACCAAATGGCTCACTTCTTCTCATTTTCCAGAATGGCTGACATTTTCTGGAACTGATGATTCTGCGGATGATACAATTCGTTATTTTGGATGGTTTAATAATATTGAATCGTATTCTGTAAATTCTCAAACCTTTGGATTAAAATTATATTTTAAATGCACAACCCCGTTTGGTTATACTGACGATATTACAACAAACGTATCATGTTCAACATATAAAAATATTCTAATCGCAAATAATAGTGATGAATTAAATAGTTATGTATATCCAACGATTGATATTTTTCCAAAAGCAAATGGGGATATTGTAATTTGTAATATGTCTGATTGTACGATTCGCGAAACAGGAACACTATCTTCCTCTAATACAAATTATATGGGACAATTAATTTCTTATGTTGAATTATATGCAAAATCAAATGCATGTACTGCACAATTTGACATTTCAGAAGAAACCAAAGATATTAATTGGAGATGCGATAATACATTGACTCAATTTAAATTAATTGATGCATATGGAAATGAAACAGCATGTACGGTTTTTTATAGAACAGATTCAAAAGTATATTATATCATCGAAAATGGCATTATGGTTTTGTCTGTTTCAAAAGATTTAAATATATCTATGGATTGCCAGAAGTTAACAATTAATGATGAGCTTGGACGGATGGTAAGATATGATAAATTAGGCATCAATGATGTCGCTCATATGTATTGGATACAATTAGTTCATGGGAATAATTCCTTTTTATTCTATGGTAATTGTGATTTTCGCATAAAACATATTGAGGCACGAAAGGTTGGTGAATAATTTTGAACATTGTTTATGATCGTTATAACCAACCAATACAAAGCCATGTGTATTTAGGTACACCAAACAATAAGATTCTATGTGCTATCAACGGAATCGAAGAAAGTACATTTCAGCTTACTCCCAAATTCATTAATACATATGAACTAACATTTGATATTAATGAAAATATTTTAATCGAAGATGAACATGGTTTATCGAAATTAGTACATTCCAACGTATATGATTTAGTTGCTTGGCTTATGCGAGTATACGTCGATAATGTTGGATGGTTTATCATGGATGCACCTAAAATATCACATGATGGAATTAAAGAGACTAAAACTATTACCTGCCACTCAGCAGAGATAGAAATGGAGCAACATGATTTAAAAAATTTTAAAATTAATCAAGGGACAACAGATTCGTATGAAATGCTTGCGGATAACAATGTCGAGAAAATAGGTGACGTAGAATTCGCGAAAGAGCAAATCAAGTTTTATAATCCGAATAATCCACAATTAAGTCTGTTAGATCTTGTTCTTAAAGCTGGTGGTGTCTATGGTTGGTCAATAGGGGAAATAGATACTATTCCAAAAATATATCGTACATATAAAGATGGTAAATATGTTGAGACTTCTACTCTATTATCTGATGAAATAGGCTCATTTGATATTGAGAGTCAGGACGTTTATTCTTTTTTCACACAGGATATGGCACAGTATTTTCAATGTGTTTTTGTTTTTGATTTTTTACACATGAAAATTAATGCTTATCATCCTGAAAATTATGGGAAAAATACAAATGTAAATATTAACTTTAAAAACTTGCAGCAATCCCAAGATATATCTGTTGACGATGGCAAGATGTTTACACGTTATTATGTACAAGGATCAGATGATCTTGGTATTACTTATGTAAATTTTGGCTCGAATTATATTGAAAATATTGATTATTATTTAAACGAAAAGTACTTCTCTTCTGCTTTTATTCAAAAATATAATCTTTGGAAACAGGATATGGAAAACTGTAGGATTGATTATATTGAAGCGACCAGAAAGTATAATCAACAGATGAAAGTTATCACAGAATTGTATGATCGTGTTCCTTTGGATGATTGCTCTACAGATTGGAGTACATTTACAGATGATGAATTAAAAGAAGCACAAGCAAATTACCAGGCCCAACTCAAGGGTTATGAGCAATTCTATGTAGATAGTGATGGTAACTTTGATGAGGATGCTTTGAAAAAGTCTTCGGATGCTAATGATTATTACCAAATTCGAGATGTAATTCTTCCATCTATTCAAATCGAAATGGATAATCGTCAATTACCTACGGACGATGACAATGCAGATTACGTAGACTCTTATAAAACCGATTGGAAGTTATACGGATTAGACGAATTAAAAGTAAAGCTGCAAGAGTATAAAAACACAATTGAAACCTGTAAAAAGGGCGGTTACGATAAACCATATTCTGAAGATTCTTCTCACACTAAAGACATTCATGATAAGATGTATGCAAAATATCTGGACGCTCAAAATCAATTAGATTCTAATTATGTAGATGGATGTCAGGAAGCATATGACAAGAGACAATCTGAAATTGATGCAGCCAATGATGTTTTAAATGGATATAATAAAACAAGAGTTCAATTAACTCAACAAGTAAAAAAAGAAACTTGGGTTCATAAAAAAAATGTTTCTATTACTGATGAAAATGCAAATTATATCACTGATGAATCCAATCGGAATATCTCATCGCTATCTGATACAATTTCATTTTCGGCAAAAGATTTATTAGAACTATCTAAGGTTTATTATGATGGAACATATTCGAATGATAATATGTTTCTCACAGATTCTGATGATCAAGTTTCTGCAATTGATGAGCAATTAAAATTACTGGACGCTGCATCTGAGGATTTATACATATCTTCTCACCCACAATATCAATATACAACATCATTAGATAACTTTTTAGCGAAAAGTGAATATAAAGATTATACAAAAAACATCAACCGTGGGGATTATTTGTATTTAACGATTGGAAATAATAATGTTGTAAAACTGCGTTTAATTGAAATGACATACAATCCATTAACAATGGACAACAATATCGAATTAACATTTTCCAATATGACTCGAACAAAAAATGGATTTTCTGATATTTCTTATCTTCTGGATAATTCGTCTGGTGGTAGTAAATCTTCCGCATCTGGTTCGTCTAATAATTTCTTAAACAATGAAGGCATCACTCTTACATCTGGGCTAATCCAAAAGCTTTTATCCTCTGGCGCATTTAGTAATAAAGTTTCATCCATTATTAATAATGAATTTGCTGGTATGCTTGGTAGCGGTTCTATATCATTACAAGAATTAAATGCTAAGTTGATTAAAGTTACTGATCTATATGGCGAGAATGGGTATTTCGAATATCTACAGTCAAAATTAATTTCTGCTGATAAAATTGTTGCAGGTAGTGGTAATTTTAAGGATTTATCTGCAATTGTTGCTGCAATTGATAGTTTATTGGCTGGCAATATATCCGCAGAACTTGGACACCTTATTCATCTTACGGCTAGTAATGTTGTTGTTGACGATGCAGTTATTCGTGATTTGATTGCGGCAAATATTACTGTAGCAATGCTAAAGGCAAGTACTATTTCTGCCGATAAATTTAATATTGCTTCCGACGATGGTGGACTTACTATCGTTGGTAACACAATGCAATTTAAAGACAAAAATAATAATGTACGTATTCAAATTGGTCGCGATGCAAAGGATAACTTTACGTTTACTTTATATGACGAGACTGGAAAAGGTATATTGATTGATTCAAAAGGAATTAAAGAATCTGCTATTGCTAATGGATTAATCAAAAATGATATGGTTGCAGATGGTACTCTTTCTAAGGATAAATTAAATTTTAATATTGTTGAAGCAGATAAAAATGGAAATGTTGATGCGGCAAAGGTCATTGTTAATGGACATGGTATCGATGCTGAGTTCACTTCTATTAAACAACAATTTACGGATCAGATTCAAAAAGTCGAGGATAAAATTGGAACCATTGATTTATATGGCGAACAGATTTTCAGAAAAATTGATGGCGTAATATCGCCGAATAGTATTACTATAACTGCAAAATGTACCAGTGATATTCAAATTGGCAAATGGTATATAGATAATGTAGAAAATACGATATATGTAGCATCTGATAAAATTTCAATTACAATTCCATCTTCTTATATCGAAACACTTTCATCAAACAAAAAATCAATCGTTGTCAAAGTTGAGGATTCTACAAAAAAATTATACGATATGTTAACTATACATATTTTGGATAGTTTAAATGGAGCTGATGGTCAATCGTCTATTTCTGTCATTGTAACAAGTGATAAAGGGGTTGTTTTTGATGATACTACCGCAATTACAAGTACGAAATGCACATGTCAGGTATATAAAGGAATTACGCCGATTGAGCCAAAATCATATCAATGGCAAATAATCAATAACGATTCAAACGATTGGCAAAATATAGGAACGAATAAAACATTAACGATTGACATTAATAAAGCCATCATCAGAAAGAGGATTCGTTGTCTAGTTGATATCGAAGACACTACTAACGGATGAAAATAACAAAAATAAGTAAAAAGGGGGCGTATTATGCTGCTTTCAAGTAATGAATTAGACATGTTGATTTTACAGCATGGAAAAGATGGAACGTCTGCTAATTCTAAATATATGTGGGTAAAGTATGCTCAAGATAAAACAGGAACTGGATTAACAGACGATCCTACTAATGCTATTTATATAGGTATTGCATACAACAAAACAGAAGAACACGAGTCGGAAAATCCAAATGATTATACTTGGACAAAAATAAAAGGTAATGACGGAGAAGCTGCGTATACTGTCATTCTTCAAAATGAGAATATCACATTTTCTGTCTCTCACGAAAACAATATTGCTTTAACAGACCAATCCTTTAACACATCTGTTCTTGTGTTTAAAGGAGTAGAACCAGTCACTAATTTTACAATAGGAACGGTAGATAGTAAGAATGGTATTTCTGTAGTTAAGAAAAATAATACGATTACTTTTTCTGTAACAGCAGGAAATAAGATAACATCAAACTATGGAAGCTTCTCTATTCCAATTCTGGTTGATGGATTAACATTTATCAAAGAGATTACTTGGTCACTTGCAAAGGCAGGTGCAACAGGTGAACAAGGAAATCCTGGCGAATCTGCTATAAATGTATCCATAGGGAATGAATCTCAAAATATTCCATGCACTTATGATGGATATGTTCTTGATGATATGCTAATCGAGATATCTTTTATAGGTTATTATGGATTATCAAAAACAGATTGTAATGTAACTGTTGGTACGCTCCCATCTGGCATGACATTAGGTTCTATTCAAAATTGTACAACCGTTGATAATGGAAAAATTATTCTTAATATTGCAAAGAATGCAACATTGGGAACAGCATCTACTTTAACAGGCAATGTCGTTCTAACCTTTACTATTAACGGGAAAACGTTAACCAAAAACTTTACCTGGACAAAATCAAAAGATGGTGGATTGTCTTATATTTATACAATAGAACCATCAACCTATGTCATAAATAAAACATATGATGATGCCTTATCTCCTGCTTCTATTACTTTTAGTGCATTTTATCAAAAAAATGGTGATAACAGAAAATCGTACAATGGTCTTTTTACTATAGAAGAGTCATTGATGGGTAGTGATTTCAAATCAACTTATCTCTCTTCTAAAAACGAATCGTCTATCATATATACACCAACATCCAATAAAATCAAAAGCATTAGGTGTACTTTATGTCAAGCAGATAAAATATCTACTGTGTTAGATAGACAAACAATTGTTGTATTATCTGATGAAAAAATAAAAGATGCTTTAACATCTGTAACCACGAAGATAGATGGTGTGTCCAGTAAAGTCGATGGGATAGATAAAAAGATCACTGATAAAGTATGGCAAACTGATATTACCACTGCAGTAAATAATTATGATGGCACAACTATAAAATCAATCCGTGATCAAGTAAGTTCACAGGAAACTAAAATTGGTGAGATTACATCTGAGGTATCTGATGTCCAGACAACAATTCAAAACAATCAGGTAAGTGTACAAAAAGACATTGCTTCTATTAAGCAAGATATGACTGGTTTTAAACAAACTGTTGAATCAACTTACGAAACGAAAGATAATGCTTCTAGTAAATATTCTAGTTTCGATCAAAGAGCAGGAAAAATCGAAACCAGCGTTAAAGATCTACAAAGTAATATCACAACGTTAACACAAACAGATACGGAAATTAAAGCAGATTTAAAAAATGCACAAGGAGACATTACTACTTTACAGTCTACCGCATCTGGTCTTTCTACAAAAATAACAGATACACAAGGTGATGTGAATAATTTAAAAGCTGATGCATCGAGTATGAAATCAGACATTTCGGATGCAAAAGGGAATATTTCTGAATTACAAAGGACGTCAACAAACCTTCAGTCGCAAATAACAAATAATCAAACTAATATTAATATTCTTAGCGGCGATCCAATGAATTACTCACAATTAAAAGAAGACACCGCCGATTATTTTGGTTTTACATATGACAATACGGCAGATGGTAAATGGTATACAGTAAAAATTTTATCAAGGGATAAATTTATTTCTGAATATTATGAATGTATGGGTGGAGAATCATTTAATATAGAGTTTGAAATCTCTACTTCTGTAAAAGGCAACTCAACGGATGGAGGAACAGATAGTACTTATAAAGGTACTGCGATCGGCCTATATGGATTTAATGCTCAAAAACAAAGCGTTGGTATTTATTATAGTACAAGAACAACTGCTACTGCCGCAGCAACAGCTACAAAAATTAGTTCTGTAGTTAGCGTTCCACCAAATTCAAGATATTTTCGAGTATTCCTTCAAACTGAAAGTTGGGGAAATTTTTCAGGAACACTAAAAATTCGCAATGTGATTGTATCTCGTATTAAGGCGATGGAAACAAGAATATCTTCTGCTGAAACAGCAATTCAGCAAAATACGAATGATATTTCTTTACGTGCTACCAATGTCCAATTAGAGCAAGCAAAAAAAGACATCAATGGTAAATTTGCTGACTATTCTACAACATCAGAAATGAATAGTGCTATTAAGGTAAAGGCAGATAGTATCACGCAAGAAGTATCTAAAACATACACAAAACAAACTGATTTTAATTCTTTATATATTGGTGGAAGGAATCTTGCATTAACCACTTCTAATGCATATTCATCTGGATATTCTAATTTTAGTGGTATACAAAATACATGTGTTTTCACAGCAAATGTTTTGACAGATGGATTAAATGTTGGTGACACAATAACAGTTCGTATATTATATAAGTATACTAATATTGTTCCAACAGCTGGGCAAACCGCGTTGGTATGGCTGCAAGGACAAGGTAATGTTACTGGATGGTATTCTGGAGCATTTCCTGGAAGTTCGTCAATTGCAATTTCTGGATCTGGAGAATACGAATTCTTATATACTGCCACGATCAACAGTGACCACCTAAAGAACTCATATTGGGATACTATGTTCCGACATGACTATGTACAAAGCGGAACAGTCCAATGGAAAATGTACAAAGTAGAAAAAGGAAACCGTCATTCTGAATGGTCTCCTGCACCAGAAGATACAAGTACCGCTATCACAAAAGTAGAGCAAACAGCAACAAGCATTCGAGCAGACCTAAAAAATACCCAAGGAGACGTAAGCTCATTACAAGCGACAGCTTCTGGGCTACAAAAGAGTATTTCTAATGCACAAGGCGATATTAATACTATGAAATCAGATGCTACAACAATGAAAACACGGATTTCTAATGCTGAAGGAGATATATCGACTCTACAACAAACAGCGAATGGTTTTCAAGTACAACTTAGTAAGAAAGCAGATCAAGTTGATAGTTTTAATGCAGCCAAAACAGCAACCAACTTTATGGAGTTTACTTCTGGAAATGGTTTGCAAATCGGAAACAAAACTGATGGTTCTTGGTCTGGCTATCGGACTAAGATTTCAGCATCAGCATTTGAGATTCTTAACCGGGAAGGAACGACACTCGCATATTATGGTGATAAGTTGATCCAGCTTGGAAAGAACGCAAAAGATGCGGTTATTGAGTTATGTGGCGGTGTCGGTAAGATTTTGGTTGAAACAAAATCCGGCAATGCGGCTCTGTCAATCCAGAGCGAATATGTAGATATTAAAGGTGTCCACGAATCTGTATTGGAGACATCAAGTTCTTCTGGAAGCTGTATAGCCGGAGCTGTTGACGATTCTTTTGTTGTAAATACTTACTCGGATGCCAACAACAAAGCAAACTTCGATATTGGTAACGGTAGCATTATTCTTGAATCAAAGAAGAAAGGTTATCAGGCAGAGGTCGAATTTTATGGCTGTGGCTGGTCTGGAGGAGTGTATACTGGAGCGTTCGCACCGACCAAGGCGTACTCCGAAAAGATTATGTTAGGAGATAGTGGAAGAGTATGGGAGCGTTTGATTGTTAAAAACTCCCCACAGGTCACATCCGATCGCCGCGCCAAAACAAACATATTTCCACTCGGTGAGAGCAAGATCAATAAGACGGATATTCATTCAGAGCTGTTCGATCGCTTAAAACCAGTTCAGTATCGGATGATTGACGGTGATGGGCGCATTTGTTATGGATTCGTCGCACAGGATGTCGTAGAAGCCATGCGAGAACTAGGAATCCGAGAAGACGAGCTGGATCTGGTACACCACGACAGAAAGAACACTGAGGATGGCTATATTGATACCTATAGTATGGTATATACCAATTTGATTGCGGTAATAACGCATGAGCTACAGCTCGAAAAAGAAAGAAGATCGAATCTTGAGTTAGAGGTCGCAGATCTAAGAAGTGAACTTGAAACCATGAGGGATAATCTCTCGGGGAATACAAATTAATTTTAGGAGGACAGAACTATGGCAGAAGTAAAAGCAACTTACACAAAGGACATTCATTATTCGGGTATTATTACTGTAGATGGTGAAACAGTAATATCTATGGACGCAAACATGGACGCAAAACATCCAGATGTACCGATCATTAACCGATACATCAATAATGGCAGAAAATATAGAGCAAATAAGTCTGCTATTGATGATATTGTTGATAAATTTGAAAATGATATCTGGACTGAATATGATGAATATATTGCAAAGCTAGAAGCAGAAAACACAAACACTGTATCGAAATAATTTAATACATATTCTTTACATACCATTTCCGCTCGCCCCATTCATATATTAAATATATTTGGTGCATTTGATAATCTATCTCGCATTCACAAGTAAATTGAATATATGTTATATACTTTACTTGTGTCTTCATTGTTACAGGAATAGAGCCATGTTCTTTATATCTAAAATACAAAGGCATGACTCTTCCTTCTGTATCGAAAGACGCAATTACTGGCACTGGTATTAGATTTTGTTTATTATACATACAATCATCTCCCTTACTATTAATTTACCATATTATCAATTATTGTCAAGGGATGATATAAAATAGAAAGGAGGGAGTAATGAGCAAAAAGTTAAATGAACAAGGTTTATCTCATTTATTGTTAAAATTGAAGTCAATATTTGCTACAAAACAACATTCTCATACAAAATCAGAAGTCGGTCTTTCAAAAGTAGATAACACATCCGACGCGGAGAAATCTGTAAAATATGCTGCTATTGCTACATTGCCGGAAGTATATACACTGGAGCCGTAGAATCAGGTTATAATGGAAATCCGAGCGAATTTGGAGCTAAATTATACGAATTAATCAACAAATAAGAAAAATATTGTTGTATTTTCCAAACTCAGAAACGAGGTGAACTAATTAAATGGATGAAAACTTTATCTTAAACGAAAATTACACAGTGTCTCCAATGAGCGACCAACATTCAACAGCTACAATTTCAGAGAAGGTTGTAGATGTGTCAAACATTGGTACATTCGTTATGGGAGAACACAATTCTTCTATGATCACTTTCCAGATTGATCGATATTATGATGGTGTCGATCTGTCTGATAAGAAAATTAAAATTGTATATAAAAATAGCAATGGTATTTATAAATCAGATGACGCAGAAATTTGCAATGTGAAATATTCTCAAAAGTCTCTACGTTTTTCATGGGTCGTTTCAAATAATGTAACACAAACAACTAAATTCATTGCTTATATTTGTTTTATTTCGGAAGATTATTTACTGAAAACAGAGAATTTTACTGTCCAAGTCAAATCATCTTTTGATCCCAGTACAAGTGAACCTTCTGCTAATTGGTTTGTAACAATTGAAGGCAAGCTTGAGAAAATCGAAAAAGATATTGCAAATAATCATGTATATGATTGGGCGAAACAACCTGAGAAACCAACTTATACTCCTGAAGAGATTGGTGCAGAAAAAGCTGGTACATCCGATGGAATTTTCAGAAGTGCTATGAAGTATACGGACGGAGAAATCTCAAGACTGGAAGATACGGTTATTCCTGACAATGTAGCAACATTAGAACAAAAAATTACAGACCTTAATCAGTCCGTAGTTAATTTACAAGATGCTAAAGCAAAAAAAGTGCATACTCATCTTGTCGCAGATATTACAGACTTTCCAACAAGCCTTCCAGCAAGTGATGTGCATGATTGGGCAAAAGCAGAAACAAAACCGACCTATACACACGATGAAGTTGGCGCACTTTCCTCTTCTACTCATATTCCGTCTACATTAGAAGAAATGACGGATGATCAAAATCATCGAACCGTGTCTGATACTGAGAAAGAAACATGGAATAACAAAAGTGAATTCTCAGGTGAATATTCCGATCTAAAAAATATCCCAGAAATTAAACAATTAACAGATGAATTAAAAGCAAAATATGATGCGGCATCTGATATTGCTGCCAAGAATAAATCTGATATTACTACAAAATTAAATAAATCTGGATACACTGCTCATCAATGGTTGCAAACAGATGAAAATGGAAATATCGTCGCAGGTGAGAAACCTACATATACACCTTCGGAGGTATCTGCTCTTCCAGACACAACACATATTCCATCAACACTAGCAGAAATGATAGAGGATGACAAACATAAAATAATCACATCTGCTGAACGTGAAAAATGGAATGCAAAAAGTGATTTCTCTGGTAGCTATAACGATTTAACAGATGTTCCAGAAATCAAACAACTCACTGATGATCTAAAAGAAAAATTAGATGATTTTGAAGGCGTTATTTTACCTTTAAAATACATCAATATATTTAATAAAGAAAATATTGTAAAAGGCAAAATATATAACCCATATGTAAACGCAAAAGATACAGAGTTTCAAATCGTAGAAAATGGTTTTTACTCTACTGACAAATATTTCTGTAAACAAGGTGATGTAATATATTATTCAGCTGCATATATCTATCTGTTAATATACGACAAAAACGGAAATTGTGTCGAAGTATTTAATCCGACAACAACGGGTTCTGTAATAGTATCTAATAGTAATGCCGAATATTTCAGATACACATGTTCAGCGTCCGATAAAACTTATGTGGATAGATTTGCGTTATCAATAAACAAGGCCCTACCCGATATATATATACCTTATGGGGTAACATGGGAGCAATATAACAACAACAAAAACTTTTATATGCCAAAAGTCATTGTTAGTGTTGATTATAGTTTTTCTGAAATTACAAATCCTCATATCACATATGGACTTGAGAATGGAATAAGATTTGTTTTTAATGGTCAATCAGAAAATGCAAGAACGCTGTTAAAAAAAGGATGTGATTTAGGAACATACTCTAATGACAGCGATTATTTACCGGATTTTTCGACGATAAACAATGAAAATGATAAGGACTTAAAGGCATGGGATGATTATGTTAAACACGCGCTATCATTGCAAGAAAACAAGGGATTTGTTCGACCAGTATTGTGGGAATGTTTCCAATTACGATATGGCACGGCTTTAGAAAAAGCCTTAAAAAACAATGGGTATATTTATGCCAGAGGTAAACAATCCGGTAATGGTTTCTACCCGGTAAAAAATGTTAATTATCAACAATTTGATTGTATTGCCCCAACAGATACGACGCTAGACAATGTAAAAACTGTAATAAATAATTGCTGCAAAGAATCAAAGACACTTTGTATTCTTTTTCATAGAGTGTTAGATAATGTTCCTAGCGAAGATACATGGGATATTTCAACCGAATATTATAAACAAATAATAGATTACATTTTAGAGTTTATAAATGCTGGAAAAATCATAAATGTGACTCCGAACGAGTTGTACAATTTGTCGAATCCAATCAATGCACATATTCGAGACAATGTAAAGTTAATAAATTTAATTAACTAAAGCAGACTTTAGTTGATTTAAAAGTATTTATAAGAAAAACAATGTAGCAATTAAGCACCGTAGGATTAGTAATTCTATTGATGTTTAATTGCTGCATTTATTATTTTTGTGGTATACGAGGAAAATTTATGAACAAATTAAAACTTTTATACACTTCTCTTCTTTGTCATATCTTCATTTTTTTATTTTCTGGATCAGTTTATTACGGTATAGAAGTCCTCTTTAAAAAATCTCATACATCACATTGGTCTATGTTCTTACTCGCAGGTTTTGCTGGTTTATTTTTTATTGATGGTTTAAATGACATGTTTTCATATGATATGGATTATTTACTACAGATTCTAATTTGTAGTATTGCCATTACTGTAGGTGAATATATTGTTGGCATTACGCTAAATCGAGACTATACCATATGGGATTATCGCAATATGCCATTCAATATCAAAGGGCAAATTTGCTTGCCGTTTTGTTTCATTTGGATATTTCTATCTGCTATTTTTATTCCATTTTTAGATTGGGTTGAATGGGCAATATTTAATCAAAAGAAATCAGAAAAACCATATTATAAGATTTTTGGAAAAACCATTTTTAGATTTAAATAATTTGATGAGAGGTATCTATATGATATCTCTCATTTTTTGTGAAAGAAGGCGATTAGATGACAGAAAAAGAATTCGTTGAAAAAATAGGTAAGCTTGCCGCCGAAGATATGAAGACAAGTGGAATTTTAGCATCAGTTACTACTGCCCAGGCTTGCTTGGAATCTGGATACGGAACAACCGAATTGGCAAAAAATGCGAATAATTTATTCGGCATGAAAACAACACTATCAAATAATACATGGGCATCCGTATGGGATGGAAAAGGCAAATATACCAAAAAGACAAACGAACAGACCAAAGACGGAAAAGTATATGTGATTACGGCTGATTTTAGGAAATATGCAAATATTTTAATGAGTATTAAAGATCATTCCTGCTATCTCAACGGAGCAATGAATGGAAAGTTGAAAAGATATGCAGGACTATCTGGTTGCACGGATTATAAAACTGCAGCGCAGATCATCAAAAATGGCGGATATGCAACAGATGTTAAATATGTAGATAAAATTTGTAGTTTGATCGAACGATGGGATTTAACTCGTTTTGATAATTTTGGAAAGGAGAATGATAATATGAATATTATAGATGTTACAAGCGCAAGTAAATCATACGTTCCACAGTGGGGAAACAAGAAACAGTATATTGTCGTTCACTATCTTGGCGTAGCAGGACAGAATAATAAAATTAATTCAGATGGATGTGGTGCGCATTACTATATTTATTGGGATGGTACGATTTATAAAGCAGCAGACCATAATGCTATCCTTTGGCAAGTAGGCACTGCAGGATACTATACTCAAAAACATCCATATGCAAGAAATAGTAACTGTATCGGAATCGAGATGTGTCCTAAGTGTGATGGATCTGGAAAATATGCAGAAGATCCAACATGGTATTTTACAGAAGCAACGCAAAATGCTTGTGTGCAATTAGTAAAATATTTGATGGGACAACTTGGCGTAGGTGCAGATCATGTACTGAGACATTATGATGTTGTAAACAAATATTGTCCTGCGCCATATGTTACTAATAATAAGTATAAAACTTCTTGGACTTGGAATGAGTTTAAAGCAAAACTTGGAGCAACTTATACTCCTCCAGTTGTACAGTCTCAGCCAACATCAACAAAGACTTACAAGACCGGTATGTATAAGGTAAATTGTGATCTTCATATCAGATCGGATGCTACTGTTAATTCAAAAGTTGTCAACACTATTCGAGATCGTGGCACATACACAGTAACTGAAATTAAGAATAACTGCTGGGGAAAACTAAAATCCGGAGCCGGTTGGATCAATGTTTCGGATGAATATTGTACGTATGTTGGTGTAGTAGCCACTGCAAGTAAACCAGTGTCTAAACCAACCGCAAAGCCAGCTACGCCCGTATACAAAGCAGGAAAATATAAAGTTAATTGCGATGATTTAACAATTAGAAGCGATGCATCCAGCAAGGCAAGTGCAACTGGAAGTATTCGTGACAAAGGAACTTATAATATCACTGAAATCAAAAATACATATTGGGGAAAACTAAAATCCGGAGCTGGCTGGATTTGCATTGACAAAGATTTTTGTACTTATGTCGGTGTTTTGGATAAGCACATCACTGTTGTAAATAAAGAATTTCAAATTGCAGTTAGAGAAAATGGTATCAGAGTTCGTGCTTCTGCTGGTCTAAGCGCTAGAATTGCCATTGGTTCTTGCCCTATTGGAACATATACTATCACAGAAACAAAAACTGCTGATGGATATACATGGGGTAAATTGAAATCTGGTGCAGGATGGATAGCAATTGAATGCTGTGTTAGATTATAATAAATACACGCGCGAAATAAGAAAAGCCACCTTCATCAGGCAGCCAGAAAAGAAATTTTTCTTTTTTCACCATCATATGAAACAACCGTTTCATCAGTGCAAAAATAGTATATCATATAAGATAAAATGATGCAATAATTTTATGGGGAATATCAATTAATTTTGGTATTCCCCATTTTTTTACGCTTTTTTATTATTTTTTTGTATTTTTAGGTACGTTTCAGGATATCTGTATTGTAGTATATCCATAGCTTTTATCATATTTTTTTCTATTATGTGTACCATACCCTTTAATTCGCTATATGAAATATAATCGCTGTCAATTTGATCGACAATATATTTTATTTTATCGACCCAATAATCCTCTATTGGTTTTTCTTTTGTTTTAATATACTTATAGCATTGTGGCATATAATAAAAATCATTTCTTCTGATGTCTTGACAAATTTGTTGCATGAAAGCATTAAATCCTCCTACAGTTAATCTTCTAACTTTGCCAGAATTCTTAAAATATAAGTCAATATAATATTCAATTTTAGGATAATACTTTTTATCCAATTCAGAATACCTCTTTCCTTTAGGCGATATATTCCTACTGCTACTATGTGCATAATTTTGGCTTATTAATTTTTGTTTTTCAACTTCATATTGACCGTTAATTATTTTACTTACATTACAAGGTAAAATATGATATTGTTTCGCAAGCTTGTTTATGCCGTTATCTTTTGTATACTCTGATCGAATTCTTTCGATTAATTCCGAATCAATTTGTTTCGCCGTTTTACATACAAAAATATCAGATATTTGTATATCTAAAAATAATAATATATGAATTGTTCTAAGTGGATTCGCTTTATTTAAGAATATACTACTCATTGCTTTTATTTGACAAGTTTCCTTTATGTTATTGTCAGATAAATATTGTTTAAAATTATCTAAAAATACCGACTTGTGTTGGAGCCATGAAAGCTGATTGATATATTTCTTTTGAACTAACTTCCTGTAAAATACGTCAAACATCGTAATACCGTTCTTAAGACTCTGTTTTCTTACTACTAATTGATATAGGTATTTTGCAGCCTTGATTTCACCGATGGTTCCCATATCATATGAATAATCATCATTAATGCAATTTTCAGCCGTTAGAAAATTTATTATTCTTGAATTGTTAACATGAACCGATGAATCTTTGAGTTTACATCCATGAATTACACAAACATTAATTTCTGGAATTTGATGAAAAGCATTCCAATATGTTTCGTGATATTGCTCTCGATTTTCTTTTGTACATAATGGACAATATTTTAGAAATATTTTTTGATGTTTATGTTTTGGTCTTGGGGAAAGGTATTCTAAAAAACTTTTGTCATTTGATATGAGCTTTCTCAACGCATTTTCTTTATCCGATTCGTTTAGAAATACAGACCAGTAAAAAAGCATAGTATGGTTATAGTATAAGTCATTAATAATATAATTTTTCGATATAAAAGAACGTAGTACATCACTTGGTTCGTTTATATAAAATATTTCGATGTATTCATTCGGTCGTTTAAACACGATTTCTTTAAAAGATTGATTACTCTGTACATTTATATCTTGTTTCAATCTTGAATATATGCTATAAAACAATTCATAGTCATATATTTTAGGAAAATAATTTAACATATTTCCACCTCTTCAACAGTAAAAGTATTTTTAATAAGAGTTAAGAGATCATAGTTATTAGATTGTGAATAATTGTATAAGTCAGCAATATTAACACTATCCGAATGATGAATTGTTATTTCTTTATGTGGTTTATTGACTGTTTGACTATTTTTCTTTTGCACTTTTTCTACTTGCATAGACATCATCCCATTGTATGACGCATTAAAAATATCAATACTTAATTTCTCTGTGTTGCTCATAATGGCTAATTCCTGTGCTCTATAAAATAACGATACAACAGTTGACGTCACTCCGTTTGAATGAGTATACAACCAATTTATGATTTTTTCTGATGGTTCTGTGTATTGTTGCACATATTGAAATTTTAATAGATTTTTGCAAAAATGTATAAAATCATCATCATAATCATTTTGTAAATATCGCAAGCCTATTGTCCTTCGTTCCAGATGTGGTGCGCTTTCAAACCAATGTAGACATTCTGGTGTTCCAACCATACATACACTAATTCCACTACTATTTATAATCTGTGTTAACGCCCCAATAAGTTTATCACCGTTTTTATTATTAACTACGTTTTGAATCTCATCAACAATAAGTACCCCAACATGATTTAAACATATTTGGCTAACAAAACCGATTAGTCTATCCGTAGTATACCGTTGTGCTATCTGTAAATAATCTCCATCCAATGTAGCATCAAGAATACGAACGATTTCTAACAATAGACTTTTTACAGAAGAGTCAAATGGGCATTGCACAAGTATAAAAGGAGCAATTCGTTGATATGGGTCTGTTGTTTCGATAAAATGATTTCCGAAAATCAATGAGATCGCTCTGGTAATAGCACTACTCTTCCCTATGCCAGAAACTCCAATGATTGTAAACGAATCAGCACCACCTATAATACCATTATACGTTTGTATGGTGTTTGTTGTATTTTCGATTCTTTGCTGTTTTACCATCATATCATTTTCTTTTTTCTTAATCGACCTGAGTAATGCCATATACAATTTATTATATACATCAACAGATAATTGTGATGGAATATAAATATCATATAATTCTGATAACGCCAGAAGACGAGTTGGCATTGTTTCATTGGCAATGTTTATATTATAGTTTGGTAATATCTTCAGTCGTTCTACTAATTCGTTTTCACATAAAAAATCAGGCAATTGTGAAAGTAATTTACCGTTCATCTTTTAACTCCTCCCCTAGCAATCAACTCGATCTCATTCATCAAATCAATTTTCGCCTGTCTTGCATTATTTTGTTCGGAACGTAGTGTTGTTTTGCTCTGTTCTTTGATCTGTTCCACTTCATCCAATTTTCTATTCTTATATCTGCTTTCAACCAATACGAACGGCATGAAATCGCCCTTCTCTACTGTCCATACTACAGATACATCATCTGGATCGTAAGCAACCTTAACATCTCCACCTTGCAGGAATCTTTCGGCGCAATCATCCCGTTTATACCGCATCCCATTTACCACTAGACCACGCCTAGTAAATGTCCCAATGGTACGTGGGAGCAGATATAGGATTATTTTCGCGGTGTCATGCGGGAATGAAATTAAATTTGCGCCTGGTTGCCGTCTTCCCCATTCCCATATACTGGCTGCATATGGCTTTACTCCATCATGAATCATAGATTGTGTGTAAGGGAATCGTTCTATGAGCCGTTGACTGTTATAGTAAATGATACAGCGTAAGATGATCTTCTCAAAATCAAACATCGTCAAGCAAGCATCTAGTCTGTAATCTCTTGCACCTCGTTCCTGGAAGTCCGGATCAATCACACCTTTGCCCTTGAGAAGTGGTTTATACATGGATTGGATGATGTCAAAGAATTTCTCTACAGCACCTTTCAGCTCTGGTCTGTATGGTGGAAGATTTACCATGGTCACGCCTGTTTCTGTAATCTGTGCAAAGGATTCTGATGTGTATTCCCGTCCCATATCAGTTACAAAGATGCCAGGTAACTCTTGCACGTTCCACTGGGATTTGTCTAGTGGGATACCAAACTTTCTACACCATTCTGTTTTGTCGGTAAGTATATTTTGGAGCAGATGGCATAAACTCTTTGTATCGTTATTCCATGAGAGAACATAGCCATAACACATACTACTGTAAGCATCAATGCAAGTGGTTAGGATCGGACGACCTTTTAAGGTACCAGTTTCGTCAATAAGGTAGATATCACATACGGTGGAATCAAACATACCAGTGCCGATATTGGTTGCAAACTCACGGATACCATCTCCTAGCAAGGGACGATTGTTACGCTGGTAATTTGACAGTCCATCTCTGGAAATAAAATAAGTTTGGAGCTTCTTAGTCTTCCGGTAAAAGTATCGGAACTGATAAAAGGATGGATGGTCGGATAGTAACTGTCCCATGCTGTCACAATACTTTTCTTTTAACATCATCTCATATGCTGTAACAAGACTGTTTTGTCTGCGTGTATAGAAGAACTTATTCAATGCCCATCTCATGTTCTTCTCATCTTTGGTCAGTACCTTTTCTTTCGTATGAACTTTTGGTGCAAGTACAGTGATGGTCTGAAAGATTAGATATTGATACAGATAGCGGCGGATAGTCTGCTTACTAATGTTATGCTCTTCTGAGATGGAAGAGATGATGTTTGCAGTTGCTGTGCTTTCTCCTAAGTGGTATAGGATCGGTGCAATCAGTGTGTACCGCTCATGTGCAATGCGCATCTGATCGGATGTAAGCTCCTGTTCGGCTGGTGGGGCGATGTTGAGTGCATCATATAATTGCTTTTCTGGCAATGGGGTATATTGCGTTCTGAGCGTCCAGAATGGCATTTTCGGATGGAGACAGTCAATTACAAGGGTCTGGTTATCTGATGTCTTTAAAATTCTGTAGAACGTGTTATTGATATAGGCTATATCAGCTTTCTGCATCTGTTACAATCCCCCAATCTTGAACGCTATGGGCAAGCCAGTAGGAACGCGATGTGTCCAGAAGTTTGATTGTAAGTGGCTTGGGCTTGGTCAGATGACTTCGTTCTACACACTCTCGGACATATTGTGTGCCATCCTGTCGGGTGATAAGGAAGTCTGTTGTGTAGTCTTCATCTTCGAGTGGCGCATTGCATTGGAAGGATTGGACAGATGGATCGGTTTGGAGCTTATCTGCATAAACAGATTGGATGGTGCTGTAGCATCGGCAGATCGTGTCACATTTGGAGAGAGACTTTTTCTCACAGCGTCCTTTGTAGTTTTTCTTGTACATAGTGTACCTCCTTTGATTTTATGTGTCGAAAAAGTTACCCAAAAATGAATTATGTGTTTTTTAAAAAGTACCCAAAAATGCTTGTTTTTGGGCGTGTGTAAGAATAAGTACCCAAATCCTGTTGTTTTTGGGAAAATCTGGGAAAGCAAGAATCCAGTGTTTATGCGGGTTCCCAGACTTTTTGATATTTATCATTACACATCCCCAAAAATAGAGTAAAAAATATACTATGTTTCAAGGCAACCTCCTTGAGCCTAAAAAGGGCAAAACTGTTGGTTCTGCCGC
>ERZ857965.909-NODE-909-length-35290-cov-5.591032_pt1 | contig 35290 bp, 30 predicted proteins | sample MGYA00519758_ERZ857965 | MGnify/ENA primary metagenome ERZ857965 (study PRJEB31778, sample SAMEA3449381) | human gut metagenome | biome: human gut; feature: human-associated habitat; material: faeces | place: United Kingdom | collected 2010/2012 ... | reverse complement strand
TAACTCTTTGAACCGGATGTTCGTTTGTATGCTCTTTTATTTTATCTTTAATAGCTTTTTTAAGTGATTTTCCCTGTGTTGAAGTAAGAACTCTCTGTTGCACCAATCCATTTATCGAATCAATAATTGGAGTCTTTACTTCATCCACAACAATATTTTCCCATTGTTTCCATTTTGATTTTTTATAATCATCCATATAAAAAGCTAAAAATATCTGTAAAGCGGATTCTGTTAGTGATCCAAGCAAAATCCAGCTATTTAACTTAGATGCGTTATCATTGCCATTTTCCATATCCTCATATTGACAGTAATATCCATTCTGTATTTCTTCAGCCAGTTTTTTAGCAAGATTTCGGAATCTTCCCAAACTGTCCTCTGATATTAATTTTATTGCTTCTTCATTATAAGAAAATGGCATTAGCTCCAGCAAATTATCAACAAATTTGCAACTTATATCCACCACTTTTTCACCTAAATCTTCCCATCCGCAGTCCATTTTTCCATCCCACAAATATTCAACCATATTTTGACACCTTATCTATATTTTTCAATACATTAACCTGAATACATTGAATATCGCATATCATCAATATTTCTTTTAATATTTTCCAAACTATTTATATTATTAACAATAATATCAAAAAATGAAGACCAATAATTATTTGTCATTCCTATTCCGTCATCATAATATTTAAACAATATTAGTTAACTATATTTATCCAGTAAATCTGATATTTTAGAGCAGACATTTCTGCTCTATGGTGCACTCACCTATAATGAATCCATACACATAAAATTGTATAAATTCATTACAGGAGTTCGATAACCATGACTGATCATTAAGAATTTATCAGACTACATAGTCTAAAGTTCAGCAATGTAGCCATTGCTAACAACTTATGCTGTTCACGCAACATAGTTTCAGAGGTGCTTTAGCTTGCTGAAACACATTCTCTAAAATAGCCTATTCCAGAACCTCTGACTAATAGAGATATTGGACATCTGTTTTAAAACAAGTCAATAATGGTAAAAGAAAACTCCCTGATTACGAGCGTGTTTACAATGAACTGGCCAAGCCTATTGTACGGAATTATTTTAACCCTCTACAAGTACTCCATTTTTATATGTATATTATTCATTAAGGTCAACCCATATAGCCGGACGAACTCCATAATAATAGCTGTAAGGTACTCCACCTTCATCAATATTTCCATTTTTTCCAACAAACATTTCGGCATATTCCCTAAATCCGTTTCCCGAATATATGCCTGCCGATGTACATAACTACCAGAGACTCTCATCCGAAAATATATTATCATCTATATTCTTATTCTTTATGGGGTCTGACCCCGGTACTTCGCTGATACTACTTTATAATCTTTTCACAGAACTTTTATCCCTGGTTTCGAGTACCTGTCCCCACTGTACCACTGTACTTCTAGAGATAGAGATCTGCACATGTTGGAGTACGCTCCTTTTTATGTCAAATCATAGAATTAGGAAGAACACTTTATCGAACATCTAGCTTAATGGCATTGCCACTGTTGATCTAATTATATTCCTAATTCTTTCATAACTCTATCTCTAGAAAGAGACGGCTCATATTCTGGATCTCCGGCGGCATATGCCTTCATTGCAGCAAGCTCTTCTTCATCTGGAACTACTTCCTCTGCATTACTAAGCGCAAATGCACTCTGAATTAAATTCCAGACTTTTTCTGCATCTTTTTCACTCATAATTGTAACCGCACCTAAAATTCGTTCTTTCACATTAGACATATAATCACACTCCTTTATAAATCTGCCCACGATTTCCAATGTCTATAATATCTATAATAATTCCATTCACATCAAATAATACTCTAAAAGTACCTACTCGAAGACGATATCCATTCACTCCTTGAAGCTTTTTTATATCTCCTTCAGCGGGGAGACGATCAATTGCAGCTACTATCCTTTTACGTGTAGGTATATCTTGTTTCTTTAAAAATTTTAATGCTTTTTTTGAATAGACTATTTGAAACACTGCGATTTCCCTTCTAACTCAACTATCTGACCTCTTTAAATCTTTGTCTCTATAATTATTACACATATTCTTTATTATGTCTATTCCTTACTCTATTTTTAAGTAAGTTATTATGATCCATTAAATCTTCCATTTTCCTGTAAAATAACGACTTTATCAATCTCCTGCTCTTTTCTCCTTATCTCAGGCCAGCAATTTTCTTTTTTAAATTAACTTTCTAAAGTATTTCATTATTTTTTTACTGACACCAATGAAGATGCCAGTTTATAATCTTTTCACAGAATTTTTATCCCTAGTTTCAAGAGTTTCAAGTGCCTGTCCCCACTATTGTACTGCCTGTTTAAATTCATAGATCTCTTGTTTAATTTTCAGAATTTTCTAAGTTATCTGCTACCTGACCCCTGGAGGATTCCTTGGTATCTGACCCCAGGAGGACCTCTGGGTTCTACCGTTTACAACCACACGGTACACTCTCCGAGACCATTTTCCCCGTCCCCAATGGTCCGGGCTTTTGGACGGCCCATCTTCTCCTTTACCTCATCTGGCACATCGATCAAGCCGAACCGATAGAACATTCCGTATATGTAGGTCACGCCCCGGATATCACCCAGAGCTTTCGGGCGGTCTACTACCTCCCCTTTAATATTCTTCAGCGCCAAAACTATAGAACTCCATGCCAGGCTTTTACTGTTCTCCCGCCTGTCAATCCACAGTTCTTTCGTGTACTCGCCGTTCCTGCCTTTTTTAATTTCGTAAGAGAATGGCAACCCGGAGTAAGTTTTGAATTTCACACCAGCATAAGCCAAAACCACTCCCCAAAAGTTTTCTTCTGTCGGATTAGCCCTCCATCGCTTCATTGCTCTGTATCTTCGCTGCCGCTCTGCTCCGACACTGATCTTTTCTTTCTCTGCTGTACTCGAAAAGTACACGCCTTTCTGATATGGTAGGTACGAGGTAACGGATGCTTTGGAGAGTTGAAGAGTATTTGCGGTTGAGAGGATGGAGGTTTTGTAGTCTTGTGTTTCACGGTATTCTTGAAAGGTAGCTTGCACCTTCTCCGCCACTTCAGATTCATACACACCGGCCGTGATGAGCAGCTTCCGTACTTTGATTGGATTTAATCCCAGTTCTTCGCCGATGGCCTGCAAGGACATCTCAGAATCATAAAGTGCCACAGCACTTTCCATCTGCTCTTTCAGATTTTTCCCGGCATCGTACTCCGGCTTCAGCTTCTTTCGGCCTCCACCGGGCTTCCGAGATTTATACGCTCTTTTCTTTCCCATGCTTATTCGTGCAGCTCCAGCGGCAGACCATCCGGATCATGGAAGAAAGTCATCTTCTTTCCGGTATAATCGTCAACACGAATCGGCTCACATTCAATGCCTACCTCCGCCAGTTCATTCACTGTCTGCTCCACGCTATCCACGCAAAACGCAAGATGACGTAGCCCACAGGCTTCCGGTCGGTTCACACGCTTCGGAGGATTTTCCTCAGCGAAAATCTCCAGCTCCGTGTGTTCATTGACACGAAGATCCAGCTTCCAGTCCTTACGGTCTGGACGGTAGTTCTCTCTGATAACAGCGAATCCCAGCTTGTTCACATAAAAATTCTTTGCGGCTTCGTAGTCAGATACAATAATTGCAATATGATGTATTTTAGATAAGTTCATTTTGCTTACGCTCCATTTCTTTTATTTCCGTTACAAACTATACATCAACCTTCAAAAAATACCGTGTGAACTCCTGGAGTTCAGTTTGTCCACACGGCATATCATCAAAACTTGATCACTTTCGGCTCATGGGTGAAAGAACTAATGGTAGCCACACCATTCTTGAAGTAGAACACCTCAGTGTTTCCATCATCTGCGGCATACATCTTCTTCAAACTCGGATAGGCATCCAGCATAGATTCTCTCGCCTCAATACGGTCATCCTCTACCAGTTCACCGGCAACACGAATCCACTCGCCACCCTTGAATGCACACAGCTCTGCTTTCGGATTAGCATGCAGCTGCTTGGAAACATCCTTCTTCTTGCCAGTCTGGATGTACAGCTTGCCTTCAAAAATATGTGCCGTGCCAAATGGACGCACTCTCGGCTGGTCGCCTTCGACCGTTGCCAAGTAATATGTTTCAGCTTCTTTTAAGAACTTTACGATTTCTTCCATTTTATTTTCCTCGCTGTTGTGTGTTATTTCAATCTTTCCAGAATCTCATCCGCACTCATCCCGCTGGCCAGCAGCTTCTTAACCACACTCTCGGCTTCGGCCTTCTTCGCTTCTTCGGCGGCCTTGGCATCCGCTTTCGCCTTCTTCGCTTCCAAAGAGATCAGCTCTTTTTCAGCTTTCTTCAGTGATACCTTCTTCGCTTTCAGGTCAGCTTTCAAAGCATCGACATTGGCGGTGATGGTAGTGATTTCTGTGTTCAGAGAAGTGATAGCTTCCTGCTTCTCCGCAATCTGGGTTGCGTAGTCGATATTAGTTTTGGGACGGTTTTTACTGCCTTTCGTTCTGGGCATCGTGATAACCTCTTTCCTTTTTTAGTGGTTTAAGTATAGCGGTGTATTAGGGGAGGGGGAATATTACTTTCTTTAATTAACTGGCACACCCCACGGAATCTGATCTTTTCCCTTTCCATTGGGCTTGTCTCTCCACGAAGTAAACAAAAATTTATCGAAATCAAAAAATTTTGTTTCCGTGTATGGATATTGTCTATCATAGTTTCCTATATTCGTGATAAATCCAGTCCGTGTAGAACGCAGTTCATAATCTTTATATGTAAGAGATGCACAAAGTTGCTTATACAAGCCAAAGTTAAACGCATCATCCATTTTCATATGTTCAACGATTTCCGAATATTCACCTTTATAGTCTACAAAGAGTGCCAAATTAATTGCACACAATGCAAAAATCTCGTCATTAACTCTTTTAGAATAATATGCTACGCCATCATATCCCAGTCTTTTACACGCCATCATAATTGACTGCGAAATTATATACTCAGATTTGAATGTCCTACCTGTTTCTTTTATTCTATAGGAAGTTGCAATTGTGAGCATATATAATTTCAACCAGCAGTGAACTCTATTTTCTTCAAAGTCGTTCAAGGCATGAAAATCCCTTATAGAAACTGCTAAATTTAAAATTTTCTGTGTTCCATCCATAAGAACAGGTGACACATTAAATTCGTTTTCTGTTGGAAAACCAGTTTCTATCCAACACCCATATGAAGAATTTGCCAAATATAAACTTGGATTTCCAGGAATACTAAAGCGATAGTTACCTGATTTTGCCCTCAATTTATATGGCAAATGTAACATGTCTTTTGCCACATAAGCATTAGACGGATTTCCCATTCGGCATCTAAAAAGCTGTAGTTCTGTTCCTGCTCCACCTGGAAAAGCATAACTCTTATCCAATGTATTAACCGCAAACGAATCTTCTCCTACATCCTTTATAAGATTTCTTATGATTGTATTGCACTTCTCAATGTCGGCTTTATAATAACACTTTAACGCTTCCAGTATTTTACTTTTGAACTTTTTCAGTATTTTTAGACTTTCCGCATCAGCTCCTGCATCTCCCGCTTGCTTAAGTACAGTCTTATATTTCTTTTTCAAATCATCAAGATAATCGGAATCCTTATCCAGTACGAACGGTGCATACAAGTCTTTACAAATAAATCCGTTGGTCATCCATGTCAGGCCCATATGCTATCCTCCTCTCGACGTTTTTTCTTTATTTCTTTTCATCACATCTTCGCCGATCATAAGACCGTTGCCTGCTGCTCACCACGGAGAGGTGTGTGATTATCAGAGCAGCGTAGGGAGAGCTATCGCTCCCCCAGTATATCACAAGTCTGCAAATAAATCAGCCTTGTACACGCCATCTGCCAACATTTTCTTGAAGCTGTCCTTTACGGCTGCAACATCTTCATGATAAGTCATGCCGTACCAGGTGTCGTTGGTCTTCAGAACCTTTACGGACATCTTATCTTCTTTCAGCAGTTCACCAATAAAGATAGGGATCAGATACTCAGCTTTCAACGGATTACCCGGTACTTCTTTCTCGAAAAACTCCTTGAAACCATCTTCCAACGCATCCAAAAACTCTGGAGTTAATCCCCACATATTCATAGAAACCAGAGAATTTACATCAACAGTCTCACCATCTGCCTCTGCTCCATTTTCAGTCTTAACGATGTTCTTAGTTTCCACAACCTCAGTCAAGTTTGCATTCTCATCCATCTTGCAGATTCCGCGAGTCACGCCGCCGTTATCAGACAGGGTGTTCTTCAGCACAAAGCCTGCCATACAGGATTTGCCGCCATTCACCAGATACTCATGGACTGCCTTGAAACCTTCTTTTCCATAGTAATCATCTGCATTGATTACAATGAACGGGGTCTTTATTACGCTCTTTGCTGCAAGCACAGCCTGACCAGTTCCCCACGGCTTTGTACGTCCTTCCGGCAGAGTTCCCGGAATATCGTTAATGTCCTGAAAAGCGTAATCCACAGTTACATTATGAGCAGAGCAAATAGCTGCGATACGATCACCGATGACCTCTTTGAATTCCTTCTCGATATCCTTACGGATAACAAATACCACATGATTGAAACCAGCCTCAATCGCATCATGGATTGAGTAGTCCATGATGATATGTCCAGCATCATCCACTGGCTCCAACTGCTTGATTCCTGTTCCAAATCGGCTGCCGATACCAGCGGCCATGATAAGTAATGTTGTTTTCATTTTAGTCACCCTTTCCTTCAATATGCTCTTATGTAACTATCGTTTTTCGTAATGCAAGTCGGCTCTTCCTGAAAATTTATAAATACCTCCATCTATCACACAGCAGTTTGAACTGTCCAAAATCTTTTTTTACGTAAAGATTTATCTAACAGTATATATTTATTCTGTTGTCGTTGTGGGTTTGCAAAGCTTGATAAATAACGTTTTCGCGGCACAACAACTCCAGATTGTACCGTTTTCTCATCCAAATCTTTTGTTCTTGAGTACCCTAAAACCATATTGTCCAGCATACTGATCTGAAGCCATTCATCTGACCTTAATATTTGTTTGTCTTTTATCCAATCCCATAAATAAAGCATAATCCAATAGTGATCAATTGACTTGACATTTCCTCTACTTTTATAAGTTATGCCGTTTAAATTATACCTATAAGCATATACATCATTTTCTATTGTATATTTCTTTTTCCAAAAAGGATATATACAATACTCAAAAATGGAATCCTCATACCAAAAACCCTCTGGAAAGCAAAGATTTTCAAATACAGTTGCCCTAATTACTTTTCCCCAAGGCTGTCCCCATAATGTTTCCTCATAATCTTTATCACCACAGCTACTGAAATGATGCTTCCTAGACAGTGTTCTTCCGTTATCATCCACGAATAAAACGCTTCCTTCGACAATATCTGCATCCCATTCTATTGATTTGTTCATAAGCTTTTCAATGGCATCTTCACAAATCCAATCATCTGAATCCACGAACATCAAGTAATGACCTACTAGATTTTTCAGGCCACGATTTCTAGCTCCTGAAAAACCTTTATTGGATTGACTAATAATATCAACATGCTCATCATCAAGATATTTTGAAAGTATCTGTGATGTTTCATCTGTAGATCCATCATTAATAACTGTGATCACATATGTATATTGTGTTTTCTGTGATAAAATCGAGTTCAAACAATTCTCAATATACTTCTCTGCATTATATGCTGGAATAATAATCTGTAAATCATATTGAGGATTCAATCTATTATGTGCTTCTACGATTCCATTTGGCTTTTGGGATCTTTTTTGTAAATATTCGATTGCCTCCTCATATTCTAAATTACATACAGAACCAGCAAATGGAATTTGAAACCCCGTTATTTTCTTTATCGCCCCCCCCCGGATCTTTTTAAGCAATTCTACTATAACAGAACTCATTTTTCTCCTCCCTCAATCATAGGTTCTTGATAATCGGCAATTTGTTATGAGTAATCCTATTAACCATACTAATACTTAATTTGAATTCCTCTTTTCTGTGCATTAGAAGCAAAAAAACAATATTAGGAATCAATACACTAACCACAACAAAAAAGGCAAATGCACCCCATCCAGAAAGTGTCACTTTGTAGGTCAGTACAGTGATGCTTGCACATGAAAACACTGTGGCTACAATCCACGATACAAACATTTTAAAATAATCATTAAATAAAGAGGAATCATACATAACTGTGAAAATATTACGTAATAGCCAGGGAACTTCTATCATTCCCAACGCAACTATTGTCGAAAGAACTATTCCGTATATTCCAATATACTTAACTGCTGCTAAGTTAAGACTCAAATTGACAAGCGCTGAAATCAGCGGTCTGAACCTGTCTTCATGCCAGACTCCACCTGCATCTTTAAATACATTTAACAATCTCGTAGTTTCATACAGATAGAAATATACGCACAGAAGAACAACTACTGAAAATGGAAGTAAAAAACTCTCTCCAACCCATAATTCCATAAATGGCTGAAATACACCTAAAAAACAACATGTACACATTCCTATCAGCCAATAAAACATAAATGTAATCTTTTTAAGGTCTATATAATTCTTTTCTCTTGATTCTGTCACATAACTATTTCCGAGGCCCGCTCTAATTGATGTAAGTAACGTTTCCATTATTCCACATATTGACGAAATGATAAAATAGTAGTTCTGATATACTGCAAGAAGTGTCAATCCTAAAAAAGCAGAAATAACTATTGTATCTGCTGAATTCAAGACAACTCCACCTAGTTTTGCGATAAACAAATCTTTTATCCGACCATTAATAGACCGTGTTACTTTTTTGCTCAATTTACCTTTTGGCAAATAATCGGGATACATTCTCGATACTATATTTGAAGTAACAATATTATTGGCAATTTGACTCAAAATAGCCATAATCAAATAGAAATAATAATTTTTGAAAATATATATTGCTAAAAACTGAGTACAATATTGAACAGTTCCAACGGCAATTGAAACCTTGCTTGTCACATCTGTTCTTTGATGCGCCATCAACAAACTATTTTTATACGCAAAAAGCCAATAAGAAAATACTGTAGCCGCCAAATTTAAAAGATATAATATATGTAAATTAAGATTCTCAGGTATACTACCGCTTACTAAACAAGGAATAAACGGTGTTACACCCAAACCCACAACTGCTATTGCGCTACCAATAACTCTATAATATATTTTATATAATCTCATCAATGCGCAGATGGTATCTTTATCATCTTCCGCAATCGGTTTATACATACTATAAACCATAGCACTTCCGACACCTAACTCTGCCAAATTTAAAACTTGAAGAATTGATGTAAACAAGCTGTTTAGTCCAACATATTGCACTCCCATAAAATATATCATTGCGGTTCTCATAAAAAATGGAACCAACATATGATACATCCGTTGCAATATACCAAATATCATATTTCTTGTAGCGTTTTTAGTTCTTTCTTTTACCATTTTCACTTATGCTCCATAATATTCCAGACATTCTTGAATTATTAAATATAATTGCATTGCGATATATTACAAATCAATTTAATTGCTGCGATTTCCATTTTCCACAAAGGCCAATAACGCTAATGTAATCAAAAAATAATTTCCCAATGTAATTTCAACCATAGAAACAATTATGAAGGTATACATTAACGCCATATATGATCTACTATAATCTTCTTTCCTTTTCAATAATGATACAACCATTAAGAGTAAAATCAAACAAGCTCCAACAACACCATACGAAACAATAATATCAGCCAAACCATTCTGAGTATTCATTCCCATAGCAACCGTGTGAGACATAGTATAATTATTCTCTGCTCCGAAGCCAAACCACGGATTCATCATCAAAAGTTTTAGAACATTTTGATATATCATCATTCTACCAGTAAGTGTTGTATCTTCATGCAAAAAATTAACAATAAAACTATTTATGGGTCCCCACGTTAGAATAGCTGAATTAATAAACAAAAGTGAATCGCAAAACAGAATCAATACAATAGCTACAATGGGATTCAAAATTATTTTTTCAAACTTTTCCTGAAATAAATACAGCACTGCAAACAAACCACATGCAACCGCAGCAGTCGTGCATGTCGATGTTATTGCAATAAAAAATGCTATCCCCCATAAAACGATTAATGTTGTATTTACTTTCTTTGTTTTTTCCTCACAGATATTGGCGTATAAAGCAACTGAAAATATATGTAAATATGATAAGTTGAATTTGTTTCCTAACAGCAAATTGCTTTTATTCTGTCCAATAAACCCAGTAGAAAAGCCATGTACATCTGCAATAAAACAATAAATCAGCGTACAAGCAAACAAAACTCGTATGGCTGTTTTCTCCTCTTTTACCTCACAGGCATATTCCAAAGCAATAAGTGGTGCAACAGTTTTAACAACAGAAAATATAATATTAATTAAACCGTATCCCGACAAATCCTTATTCATCCATGACGAATATCCCACGCTAACGCTCAAAAGAATTAAAATGATATTTATCAAACAGTTTTCTTTTTTTATAAACGCATTTATATTAATGAAAACAAGACCAACTAATGCAATCGCCGCATAACGTTGGATTTTCAAAAATCCAACAAAATATTCTTCTCTGAATGCTATGAATGACAGATGAAACATCAACACCGTCATTATAAATGTGATAAGTTGTTTTTTTCTTACAACCATGCACATCCTCCTTACTCCACCTACTATTTTATATGTTCAACTGTTCTTTTTCTTTCCAACAAATATCCAGAAAAAAATCCATTCCTGCTTTAAAACAAATGCTAATAAATATAAAATCTTTATTGGTTTCTTAGCAGTTTTCAACTGATTTCTTGCAATGGTATGAACTTCGTTTATACCACAAATTTCTTTTACCCTTACTCTTCCATCTGCTACCGAGTGATTTTCTGTCTTCCTGTATTCATTCGGAAAGCATGTACCAAAAATCAACTGCCATAAAAACATATTTTGAAACTCGTCTATATGTTTATTTCTTACATGACTGTTCTCAATAAATTTCATATATGATCTATATAAGTTCACATATTGTTTTGGAAGCGATTCGCGATACTTTTGGGTCAGACTTCCAAATCGCAAATCATAATAATAGCAAGCGTCATTTACAGCATACACTTTCTTTGCAAAACAAAGTGCTTCCAGATTAAATAAAAAGTCCTCACTTCCCACTTTGCGTTCAGAAACAAAAGTTAAATTATTCTCTATTAGAAAATCTCTTCTATAAATATGTGACCAAGCCGAAAGCACATATGAATTTACCGATTTAAGTGCCTGTTTCATTAATGAATCAATATCCTCAACGGAATCGTAGCAACCCTCCTGAAGAATATTCTTACATAATGTTGCTTTTCCATCCACATGACGATAATAGTTAAACTTAACAATATCTGGTACTTGGGACGCGATCCCAATATCGCCAATTGCTTTCGTCGCTATTATTTCAAGAAACGTAGGCGTAACCCAGTCGTCAGCATCACACATATGAATAAACTGACCTTTTGCTTCTGCTATTCCTGCGTTTCTTGCACTGGATAATCCACCATTATCTTTATGAATACACTTTATAAAATCGTATTTTCCAACATATGAATCCGCTATTTCACCAGTACGATCTGTAGAACCATCATCCACAATAATTATTTCGTAATCTGTGAAACTTTGTGCCAGAAAGGATTTAACACATCTATCAAGATATTTTTCAACATTATAAGAAGGCAAAATAATTGAGAAAAATGGTGTCATTATATCTTTCCTCCTTTAATTTAAATTTTCTTCAATCAACTGAATATATTTATTAATCTCTTCTTCATTTCCTGTTTTTTCTTTTTTCAGATTCTCAACAAGCCGCTCCCTTAATTGCTGTTTTTCACTAAGTTGAATTAGGCCTTCTGCAACACTATCTCCATTCATCGCAACAATTAGCCCATTTTCTCCATTATTTATTGAAGCCCCAACCGTCGCATAATTTGTTACCAAAATAGGTTTATTGAGTATTTTTGCTTCATCTAATGCAATTGATTTTCCTTCGTATCGGGATGTCTGTGCGAAAATATCGCAACCAGCAATATATGGATAGGGATTTTCCTTTATACCGACAAGTTTTACCTCTTTTACAAGTTCATTTGTCTTGATTAGTCCTTCTAATTCCGTTCTTAGTTCTCCTTCCCCCAGTATATACCAAACAAACTCTAATCCCTGCTTCTTTATTTTTGCGGCTGCATCAATTGCAATTTCATATCCTTTTTGTGGAGCTAGTCTTCCAATAGATACAATCTTTAGTCCCTCATACTGGAAAAAGTCATCCTCCGGGACCACCTTTGCAGCATTCTGAATTGTTTCTGGTGAAGAAATATTTTCAAGCACAAGAGCCTTTTTTCTAAGATCCGGATAAACTCTGGCAAAACTATCAACGCAATCCTGAGATATAGTTACAACTCGATCCGCTTTTTCATAATAATTTCGCTCATAGTCATAGTTTACATCCAACTTTTCAAATTCATTATGTATCCAAAGAATCTTCTTTTTAGCCGTAACCTTATCAATCACATAATAGTTTGTCGGACCATTCATGTAAGAAATTGCCAAGTCATATCTTTTTTTGAGCTTTGGCAGATGTTTCCCCCATAGTTCCCATCTTTTCTCGTTCCAACTTAGATTTTTGCATAAAAATCTTGATTTTATTTGCCAACTTGCTTGATTTATCAAGTCTCTGCCATTACACACTTTCTTTCTACGCAAGCTCATGGGCGTGGCAAAGTTTTCCAGTTCGTACTGATTGTTTAAAAAATGGACTGTGCTTGGAATCTGCTTCATGTACATTCCGTTAGGATTTGCGACTATTAAATCGACATTCCATCTATCTTTTGGTAATCGATTCAAAAAAGAGATAAGGCTCTTTTCCGCACCTCCACATCCCATTCCATAACAAACAATCAATACATCTTTCATTTTTTTCTCCTATCTACTTATGTCATTCTGTTACCGCTATCGTGTGCTTTTTCTTAAGTTTCCTGATATATTTTATTGTACCTGTCGAATACAAAAATTTCTTTGCTTTCTCAATTGCATAATCTTTAATCGTAATTGGTGCAACCTGATTAAGTGCTTTATTAATTGGCATTTCTGCTGCTAAGCAATAAAACTCATCCCGCTTTTCATTTGCTTTTGCACTGTTTCTAACCATGATTCCATTATATTGAACCAGTTCTTCTGCATCTATAGAAAAACATTCAACTTCTGATGCAATCCCTTCCATAACTTTCTTACCCTTTTCAGAATGCACAAAAATTGAAGAGTATCCCTTATCATCGTCTTCTTTTCCAGTCAATTTGGCGTATTCATAGCAATCAAAAATTGTAATATCGCTCGGACGTTCCAATCCCTTAAATGCACAATACGCACACGATGGTCTCGAAGCTAGTTCACTAACAAAGGACTTCATGTAAGGATCAACTCGCCCTGAGCCATAGTAGGTCTTTCCATTATCAAAATCAATTTTCATCGTTGTCGTATGATATCCATACGTTTTATGTTTGAACCGCGCTCCTACTATTTTGCTGTTGAATTTTTCTTCCATAAAATCCACATAGTTTCTCCACAATCCTGGTGAAGGTACACCACGACAGACAAAATCTACACATAGTAGGTTCTCAGGCTTTTTCTTTAAGTAATGCAACAGTCCGGCAATTTGACATGGAGATCCTGTGAACATCACATACACTCCATCTAGCAATTCATTTTTTATTTTTTCAAACGTATTTCCAAGCGTGGATTGAACAAACTTTGACCCTCTCATTTCCTGAATCTGAGCGGTCGTTGTTGCTCTTTTACAAATGACGTTCATCATTTCATCGTAGCCTGTTCCATAAACTACACCGCCATTATGCAGCACATATTCTGCCAGAGCTGTGAACCCTACCCCAGATGTACTTTCAAAAAGAACATTATTGTTTTTGATTCTCAGAATATATCCTTCTGTCTGTTCAGGATTCTTTTCTACTTTATTAATAACAGGACAAGTTGCATCACATATTCCGCAATCCACACATTTTTTCTGATCAATCACAGGATATAGAAAGCCTTCTTGATCTGCTTGCATTGCAATTGCTTTTTTAGGACATGCGTTATAGCAAGCCGTACAGCCACAACAATCTTTTTTATCTTTAATTGTAATCACCTGTCCTCATCTCCCTTATTTCAAATTTTCCAATACCTTTAAATAGTAGTTTTGAAAGTTTCTTGCAACATCTTTTTCATCAAATCCTGCCCGCTTTAATTCTTCACAGCGAGAATATCTTTTAAATCCGCGGAAATTCAGGATTTCCCGAACCCATTCCGCCTTATCATCTGAAAGAGGAAGGTATTTTACACAGTTTGTGACACCAACTTCCTTTGTAATTGTATCAGCAAGAATTACAGGCAATCCTGAAGCTTGTGCTTCGACACCAGCCACTGGCAGCCCTTCACAGAATGATGGCATTACAAAAACGTCGATTGCTTGATACATTTTAGGCATTTCATCCGTTGTCCCCATAAACCGGACACTGTCTTCTAGATTCATTTTTTTAACTTTGTCCTGAATTTTCTTATACAATTCGCCATCTCCAAAGAGCAATAGAACTGTGTCCGGGCATTTACTATGAAGTGCAGAAAACATTTCTATTAAATACTCATGATTCTTCTGTATATTAAATCTCCCGGCATGGCCAATTACAAATTTGTCTTCCACACCTAATTTTTTTCTCATTTCTTCCCTGACAGATGCATTATAAGAGAATTTTTCCAGTGCTACACCATTAGGAATAAACTTATACTTCTGATTTTTTACAATACTCTTCGGGAATGAAAACTGCGCTGCCAACGATGAACAAGCCCAAAATTCATCAACAAAAGCGGGCATAAGCATTTTAAAGGCTTTAGACATCACCACAGTAATCTTATTTCTATATACTGCGTTTCCCGCATTATGGCTATGAAATGTTACGTGCTTTACTCCAGCCAATTTTGCAATAAAGACCATTGTCATATCCGAAGCAGGACCACCATTTAAATGTAACACCTTTATTTCATTGTCTTTGAAAACCCGGTATAGTCTATACCATCGAACAAAGACTCTACGCCATTTATTGTTTACCTCATCCGCAGATGCAATTAACTTTTGAGACCCCATTTTGATAACGACATCTTCCAAATCCTCATGTCGATCATGTAAAACAAGATAATCAAAATTAAGCTTGTCTCTATCTATATTTTTTTGAATGTTAATCATCATTGATGTAATGCCACCAAACCCCAAGGGAGCTGTAACTAAAATATGTTTTGCTTGGTTCACGATTTATCCTCCCGCTTTTTTCCAATGTTTTATGGCAGCATTTATTCAATTATGCTCAACCTATGAATGCTGCATTAATATACTGGTCTGTTTTTTGTTTCAGTTTCGCTAAATTACAATAAACTTTTTTGTAATCAATAGTTTTTTGAATATCTGAAATCTCTCCTGAAAATCTTCTATCACTAACACCAAGATTTTGACAGAGAGAATCTATTCTGGAGTTTTTCGATGTTGCACTTGTGTTTGCATAACGATTAAAAATCATAAATCTCTTTTCATTGATGATAGAGAAACACGTTCCATGAAAGGAATCCGTACAGACGTACTCTGCACCACGTAACAAATTCAGAAAGCGATTCGGTGCAACATCGTACGGTGCATAATCGCCAAAGCTCTCATCATCCTCAACATACTGATCCATATGACGCAAAGCCACTATTTTAAGGCCTGTTGATTTTGCTAATTTCCGAACCTGTTTTCTGTATTCTGGATTCGCACCCAAGAAATATGCAAAAATGTATGGTTCATCCATCTCTTTTTTTATAGGAATCAGCTTTTCCCACTGCTCTTTATTAAAGTTAAAAACAGGGTCCAAAATCACCGGGACATCCAATCCTGTTAGTTCTTTTACTATTTCGCTTCCACGATTTTCTCTCATGCTGATATAGTCTAACCGTTTCAGAAAATCTGCTGTTCTTTTTTTCTGATACCATGGAATTTGACCAACACCAAAACTTGAAGCATACGAGATTTTTCTAATTTTATTAGGAACAAACATCAAATTATAAAAATTTGTAGGCAATCCCGCTGGTGACCAAAGCTGATCACTTCCGGTTACAACCGCATCATATCGTTTTGCCCCTTCACACAGAGCTTTATATCCACAAAACTCCGGAGATAATTTTGTAAAAGCTTTATTCTTAAATTTTTCAAAGGCCTTCATCCGAACTGCATCATTCTTTGCAAATTCCGGATGTTTTTTCATTCCCTGCCTTTTCAAAAAAGCTTCATATTTATCATTCAGAAGTACTCCATTCAATAACCGTGGAACAGATCTTATCTTTTCCGTTATTGTAAGTTTCTTCTTATATCTTATTAATTCATAATCAATTCCACGAGATTCAAGCATTTTAACTGTTGCAAATGCTTGTAGCATTCCACCATAATTCTCATGAAAATACTTAATACACACACCTATCATTTAACTTTCTCCTGTTCACGCAGCAAATTCTTATAGATGTTTTTCATCTGTTGATGAGAAATATCCAGTCTGAATTCTTCTGCTTTTTCTACACATGCCTTCCGCATCAAAAACCTTGCTTCTTTATCACTAAGTAACTGGATTTTATCTGCAAAGGCATCCGCATCCCTAGGAGAGCACAGGTATCCAGTTTTGCCATCTATAACGTAGTCTTTAATTCCCTGTACGTCGCTCCCAATCACAGGCACTCCAGATGCCAAAGCCTCAATTCCAGCTAACCCAAGACCTTCACGTAATGACGGAAGAACTGCGATGTCTGCACATCTATTTATTTCAGGAATATCTTTTCTGAATCCCAAGAAGATTACTCTTACATTTTTTTCTTCTGCATATTTTTTCAGAAAATCATATGTTCCCGAATTACTCATAGCCTTCCCGCAAATCAAAAATACATAGTGTTTGTCATTAATTTTTGACAAGGCTTCAATGATAACTTTATGGTTTTTTCGAGTAGACAATTCCCCAACTTCCAGGATTGCAATATCACTTTCTGAAAGCCCCAGTGACTCTCGATACCTATCTCTGTCTATTTGACATTCATGGTATCTTGACGTATCTACTCCAACACCATTGATATGATAGACATTTTTACATGCCATCTTTTTCATTTGAGTATAATCTTCTTTATTAATTGTTATAATTCCATCCGTCATCCATGAACAGAACCACTCTACGCCTCCATAGACAATTTTTGTCTTTAATGAAGATCCCTTCGGAAAAGTTAATCCATGCGTAGTATAAACTACTACACATCCTTCTTTTCTCTTGCGTCTTGTAGCAATTCTAACAATTGCTCCCGGAATAGGCGTGTGGACATGAACAAAATCAAAATGATATCTATTCATTAATTCTTTATACTGTTTATATGCTGTAAGACTTTCTTTGCTTACTGGTGATGTCGATGAGAAATCAATCTGGTGAAACGTAACTCCAATAGACGCAAATCGCTCTTCAGGTACAAAAGTAGAAACCGAATTTCCATTTGCTGCGCAATGTACTTCATATCCCATTTCTTGCAATAGTTTCATATCTGGAATCAAGAATCCGTTTAGAAATCCACCTGTTGCCGCTACTATTAGTGCTCGTTTCATCTCTCTCTCCTTTTACTTTTCAATCTGCTGTGCTGCGATATCAGCATCCACGATTTCCTCGCCGGTCTTATGCTTCAGCTGCTCTTTACTTGCCTCACTCAGACCGTTGTTGATCACGCAGTTCATATCGCAGGTGCTGCACTTATCCAAATCTTCTTTAGTAACTTTGCCGTCACGATAGTCACGGCATATCTTCAGTTCATACATGCTGTACGGATGTTTGGTGAACAAAGCCTTGAACTTATGCACCAGAACCCAAGTAGCAGGCTTCCAGATGTACTTGTGCATAGCAGGGCTGACAGAACCAATCATCCAGCAGTCACGGTCGCAGCAACGAACCTTTGCACGGACCTTCTCAGCCTCCGGGCTGTTCCACAGCTCATCCCAAGTCTGGTTGTTCAGGTTACCCATGACCTCTTTGTCCTTGGTGCCGTTGCAAGGCATAACATCGCCATACGGGTCGATGAAGAAGGTATCGAAGCTCATGTCGCAAGGCAACAAACGCTTCTGGCCATAGATGTAATTAATCAGACCGTGGTTAAAGTAAGCACGGAACCATTTCTTCGGGCTGTTGCTACGGAGCAGTTCGTTAACCAGATTCTCAAAGTTCTTTGCAACCATCGGACGGTCATGGATGATGTTCTTTGCCTCAACGAAATAGAAGCTGTTATGCAGAGAAGCAGTTGCAAACTCCATGCCCATCTCATCGGAAATCTTATACAGAGGAACCAGGTCAGGAGCGTTCTTGTCCTGAACAGTCATACCGAAGCCAACATCCTTCATGCCCATCTCACGCAGCTTTTTCAGTGTGCCGTAACCACGCTGGTAGCCGTTCTGCAGACCACGGATCTCGTTGTTGGTCTGCTCCAGACCCTCGATAGAGATACGAATACCGATCTGCGGGAACTCCTTACACAAATCAACGATACGATCTGTGAAGAAACCGTTCGTGGAAATAACGATACGGTCAGACTTCTTGTACAATTCGCGCACGATATCCTTCAGGTCGGTACGGATGAACGGCTCGCCGCCGGTGATGTTAGTGAAGTACATCTTCGGCAACTTCTTGATGGTCTCGATGCTGATTTCCTCTTCCGGCTTGGAAGGTGCTTTATAACGGTTGCACATGGAGCAACGAGCGTTGCAGCGATAAGTGACGATAACAGTACCATTTAACTTCTTTTCTTCAGACATGATTGACTCTCCTAACTCTCTCTTTTAAGAATGTTTCGATTTTATTTAAGAACCACTTGGCACATACCGAGAACACAACCGAACCACAGATGACTGCAATCGCTGTGAAGATATATGCCAGCAGACCATTTCCAAATAGATGAACAAGGTGCAATTTTTCAAGTACACGATAAATTACCATGTGGCACAGGTAAATCTCGAAGCAGATACCACCGAGGAACTTTGCAACTGGATTGACCAGTACCCCCCCCCCGTTCTACAACTGAGGGTATAGATCAGTGCTGCCACACAGAAAAATAGCATCGTGAGTGTAGAGCCACCTAATGCAAAATAAGCAACCGCGGCAATCAGTAGAATCGCTCCGGCGATAACTTTGTACTTCGATGCAAGCTCAGCCAACTCTTTCCGATAGAGGAAGATCAAGCCGCCTACAATAAAATAAATCGCATCGTAGACGATGTTCGTTCTTCCAGCATTGAAGTAGTTGCTACACAGCCAATTAAACACCAGTGCTACAACTGCCACGCCCCACGCTCTCTTCTTATTTCCAATCACGAAGCAGAAAAACGGGAACAGCATGTAGAACACAAAAATAACCGCCAATGTCCAACTCACACCAATAACCGTAATATTCGCATTTGGCAGAAGTCCTTGGCATAAGGTCAGATTTGCAAAAACTTCAAACAGGGATTCTTTGCTCGGTGACATCATGAAATCCAGCGCACACAGCAAGGTAAAGTACGGCCATATTTTGATGTAACGTTTCTTGTAGAAATCCTCTACGCTGATCTTTTGGTCAATAATTTTCTGGTAATAGCCGCAACACATACCAAAACCGCTGACCATCATAAAAAGGAAAACGAGGTTTGTGAAAGATGGTATTAGCCGTTCAAACACAAATCCTCCTATGCTATATTCTCCATTTGCGAGGACGTGCATCAGCGCAATGCCAATAATGGCATATGCCTTCAAACCGTCTATTCCCTCATATCGTGTTCTATTATCCACCATATTCCTCCTTAACAAATGGGATTACACCCTTTTCCGCAAGGCTTTTTCTATACCTGTTACCTTAGCAACTTTCTTAGCTATATAGCGGATTTTCTTCTTTCTTGGAATTGGACTATATTTTCCCCAAAATGCGCTTTCATCTAACTCTGAAAAATCTGCGAACAGTTTTTTTCTGCCTCCTCCAACCTGAGTTCTAGTTACCAAAGATGGGTTCATTTTTGACCAAAATTCATAATTAGATTTTCTTAGTTTCAGGTGTGAATCACACGATGCAAGAATAGTCTCTCCTTTATGGCTTCTAATAATAAACAGCGAGGTTCCTTTATCATCTGCCCAAGGCTCATATTCCTTCTCAATTTTCCACGCATCCGCCAAAGTCAAATCTGACATATAATTGTCTGATTTAAAATTACAATAGTAACAGGCCGGCCTGATATTTCTATCAGAAAGGAATAATCGCATATAGGTGTTCAATTCATGACTTTCATTCAGTTGACTATTATCTCCATATTTTATATGGAGATAATAGTCATGCCATCCTGCATGATTTTTATCTCGGAAGTTCACTTCGTGAACTTCTGAACCTTTGGAAATATAGTTCAAATATGACTTCCATACCCCTGGTGAAGGTACACCATGACAAATGAAATCTATTGTATAAAGTTTTTCCCTTAGTCTCAAACCATCTGCAAACTGACACACAGCAACAACCTGGCATGGTGTGCCTGTGAACAAAACAGGCCTTCCCTTTTCCAAATCTTCTGCCAATACATCAAAAATATATTTCAAATCACTTTGAACATATTTTGACTTCATGATTCGAGACAAATTTTCTTTATTCTCAATTCTTACATGTCTTACGGAATAGTCATCATCAAATGCTGCACCAAAAACGACTCCGCCATTGTCAATAAATGCACTTGCTATTGCATTGAAAATACCACCAGAAGAACTATCTTTTCTAACAGATTCATCAGGATTATAACCAATATATGCATCCGTTAAAGTCTGATTGTTTTTCATAGTTTGAACACATTTTTGTACACAGCGACCGCATTTTATACACTGATCCTGATTTACAACTGGATAATAAAATCCTTCTTTATCTTGCCGCAATTCTATGCATTTTTTAGGGCATATCTGTGCACATAATCCACATCCACAACAGGATTTCTTTTGGAAATCTGCAACTGTTACTTCTTTCTTTTTCTGCTTTTCTTCACAGTGACCTAGCGCGCTTTTTAAGAACTCTCCCGATGCAGTTCTTTCCTTTTCAAGAATAGCATTTACTTTCAAGTAGTCTATTTCTTTTCTCAAGACATCATCTACATCTTCAGCGTTCCTTACCAAACGATCTGACACGTGAAATTTAGCCAACAAATCATACAAACGAGAGTTTTTAGATGTCTTTGTATTCTTATCGCGTTCGAATACGCAAAACTGTCTTTGAAAAATTATCGAAAATGCTGAGCCGTGGAAGGAATCCGTGAAAACATACGATGCATCTCGAAACAGCCTTAAAAATTCAACCGGTCCTATATCATATGCTTTTTCATAATTCCCAGTCTCATCGCTCTTAATGTAAGTGGTCGCATGCGGAATTCCTATTAGCTTTAACCCATGATTATGGCAGTAGGCTTCAATTCGGCTTCTATATGCCGAGCTATCCGAAAAGAAAAACATCAGTGCATATGGCTCTGTCTCATATCTTTCAGTGCCAATAAACTCAGACCACTGTTCTCGCGTGCGCATAAGAGCAGGATCCAATACTTCATAAACGCTCTTTTTTCCTTTTAAATAGCCATCCAATATTTTTTTTGCTGTTTTCTCTCTAACTGAAATGAAGTCAAATTTCTCAATCAGAGGAATCATCGCGTCGGCTTCTTTATCGGAAAGTCTATCTCTGGCAATGCTTGCTGCATAAGATACCTTTCTAGTTCCTTCTACACCTTTCAAAAAGTAACCAGGACGTGCAACGTTAGGATTCCAAATTTGATCAGATCCACAAATTAAGCAATCATACTCTTTGGCCAACTCCGACAATTCTTCATCAGTATATACGTGGTCATTCGTCAAATAACACTTCTGAAACTGTTCAAAGAGTTCATTCCTCTTCTTCAGTAATCCATCAGCAGGTGTTTTTCTCTTAACTATGCGTTCCGATATCTTCTTTATCACCTCAGATGGTCCGTATTGCTCCATCTGCTCAAATTTACTTTTATAAATAACATTTACACCAGAACGATACTTTATTAAATCCACATGAGTATCTTTAAAGTTATCTTCGATATAAGCCTTTAAAGCATAACCTTGAAGATCTCCACCCCAGTTATTATTTCCATGGAATAAAGTCAAAATTCCTACTCGCATCTTTATTCCTCCCTTAACTCATTCACTATAATTACTGATACACCTTCATAATTTTCTCGTAATACTCATCAATGGTATCGAAGCTGATGTCCTTACAGTTCGCACTATACTCCGCACACAGCTTCTTATCACCCCAGAGCTTCTCGATCTTCTTCTTCAGATCTTCGGCATTACCGCTCTCAAATAACTCGCCGTTCTTACCAACCTGAATCAGTTCCGGGATGCCGCCGATGTTCGCTCCCAGCACCGGTGTACCATACATCTGGGATTCCATAACGGAGAACGGGCAGTTCTCGTACCACTCAGAAGGATAAATGGAGAACCGTGTCTCACGGATCAGCTTCTCCAGTGCCTCGCCTTTCTGGAAGCCAACGTTCTTGATGTTCTTAATACCATTTACTGTCTCCTCCAGCGGACCAGTACCTGCGAAGACGAACTGTACATCCGGCAGCTCCTTACAGACCTTGATGAGGGTACCGATACCCTTCTCCTCTGAGAAGCGGCCGAAGTAAAGGACGTAGTCCTTTTTCTCCGTCTCCTTCCACTCCACCTTGTCGATGAAGTTGTGCATTGCCACGGTCTTCGTCGCAAACAGCGGATTGCTGTCCATCTTGCTCTTCATGAACTCCGAGCAGCAGATCATGGTGTCAATATACTTGTAGGTGCCCTTCCACTTCCAGAACTCAGCCTCCATCATGCCGATGGCCGACTTCGCCGTGGAACCGTGGATGCATTTGCCTTTCATGCAGTTCACGAAATGGCCGCCGAGGTACTTTTCACAGTTCTGGTGCGTGTTCGGATTGTTCAGCATGTGGTTCGGGCAGACCAGCTGGTAGTCATGTGCCGTGAAGATGATCTTACAATCTCTTCCGGTCTCCTTGCGCCACTTCACGATTTCCAGAATGATGGAAGGTGTCAGCTGGTAGTTAAAATTGTTCAGGTGACAGACATCCGGCTTGAAGTCGTCCAGAACTTTTCTCAGCTGCACCCGTGCTTCCTTGCTGTAGATGGTCTTGATCGGGTAGGTCAGCTTGCTCAGTTTGCTGCCGCCGTGGAAGTCCATATCAGATGTATAAGCATTGACCCGGTTGCCCACGCAGCGGCCTTCATGCTCCATACCGAAGTACTGAACCTCATGTCCGTGCTGCTCTAGCGCCTCACCCAGCTTAAATATGTAGGTTTCTGATCCACCGTTTGGATATAGAAATTTCCTTTACTACGCATTTCTTCGGCAAAATACAATATATCGGTATAAAATAATCATCAACCACTACATATAGCGTTTCTACGTTTTTAGACGTAAAAAATAGGCCATCAACTCGAAAATTGATGACCTAAATATCGGTGCAAAAAGCTCACTTATTTGATTGTTGAAAAAAGCCCACCTGGTTTCCGTTCCTGCCTGCTACGCTTTAAGCAAGCCGGATGGTGACCAAGTGGGCTTCTTTAATTTCGGATATTCTATTTTTCAGCGCCGAGCTCTTCCTTTGCTTCGCCACACGCCCCTCACATTGCCCCACTGTCGGCTTTTTCTTCCGGGGTGGGATTGTTTTGCGATGGAGAGCCTTCTGCCCGACACAGGGCAAACGTGGAGCTTACCGTCCCGTCCAGCACTTTCCCATTTTCAATCGGCAGTGCTTCTTGAATTTGAAAGCTGACCAGCCTCTGCTCAGGGAACGGATTTCCAATCATGCGGTAAGATCTGCGCTTATCCCATTGGGCATTTTTATAAACCATTCGCACGAAGGCCACGCACTTGATCTCACAGCTGCTAAGCTCATTCAATTTACCCACCCGATGAGCTCCCGCATCCGTGGCACTACATACCTGCACGGCGATCTGATTCATCTGAGGATTGTATAGAAACCGATAATATGACGGCCAGCCAAGCACTTCAAGCGTACTGCGAAAAATGGTGATTCGTCCTTCATCCACGTTTAATGTCATACCGAGGACACCGGTGTGCCATATTTTTTCTTCCTGTTCTTTCACCCTGCTCACCTCCTAAAAATGGGCGCACTTCCCCCTTGGTTTCTTTTCATCATTCTAATCCGCACTGGCATTGGGGACCTTCCCCGTCAGGATGCCCATCGACACATATCCATCTATTTGCTTCACCTCTGATTCTTTCAGGTGTTCTTCTACAGGCACGCCAAAAGTACCCGCAATATCATCTGGGTAAAATCCCTTCCTGGTATTCACAGGCTTTGTTTCTTCTGATTGTGGCGCACTTTCCCCTTTCTTCCGTTTCTGACTTTCGTGGAAAATTTCTGGCACGAGAAGGTCAAAAACATACAAGGTCTCTCCTTCAAAGTTGATTCGATACCCCAATATCTTATAGCGGCAGTCACTATCCCAGCCCATCTCGTTATAAACCAATTCTGAAAAAGGCTTACAGGACATTTTTCTGCTCTTCCGCTTGTCCGGCTTCGCAATACACCAGCGCAAAGCGTCCTTATCATTTTCATCACAGCCGCGCACAACGATGCGCTTCAAGTCACTGTTGAACATGACGTGTACATAAACCACATCTTCCAGCCCACTGATACAGGCTGTGTTGAATGTGATGCTGTCTTTTCGAATCACAATTGCCGGGTCCCGGAGGTGAGCGAACAGTTCTTTTCGCACCACTTGATATCCATCATATGAAAAAGTGCTCTCCAGTTCTTCAGCCTTTGCATCTCTTTCAGTCTCCAATGCCTGCTCCTTCGGCGGCATCAACGTTTTGTTTTCCTCCATCTATGTCAATCCATCCTTCCATTATTTCTTCCGCTTCATGGAGCAGTGTATTTAGACCATCTGCGGTAAAAATGTTCATTTCCTTAATTTCTGATGCCGGCCGAAGTACATCCCAATTGCCGGCATAATGCTCCTGCTGCAAAATACCAATCTGCGCGATACTCGTGATCGGCTGTCCAAAAGTTCCCGCCCATTCCGGTGGGAAAATATAAATCGTCTTTTTAACTGTTTCGCCTTCTGATTCTTCCTCTTTGGGTGGCAGGACGATTTCCTCCACCTTGATCATCTCCGGCTCATCCAGTTCAAAGAGCATCAGCTTATCGCCTCCCTGCTCCACAAGCTGTCCACGGAAGCGGTACTTCAAATCTTCGTCCCACTCCATAATGTCAAAAAGAGCCTTTGCCAGCCCTCGACACCCAAGGGTACTTGCACACCAGCGTCCTTCTTTCAATCTGCCCCAGCGGATTGCATTCGGATTGCTCTTTTCGCACGGCCGAATGGCAATACATCTGTCAACCGAATTCAATAAAAGCTCCACATACTCCACATCTTCAAACTTTTTCAGACAGGCAGCATTAAAACGCAGCCTTCCGTTTGAAATTGTCATCGCCGGATTCTGCAAGGTTGCAAAATACTGTGCCCGGACTACTTCATAGCCAGTAAGATCCAGACGATTCCTTACTTCTACCGTGTTGGACTGTTTTTCCCGCATGACGCTTTCGGATGCTTCCCGGTATTCCTCTGCCGAGAAACCTGTCCAATCCTTATCAAAAGGCACATATCCGCGAAGAATGCCATCATCTACCACACTCAAAACTGGCAACGGATGATTTTTCTTTTTATACGTCCGGGATGCGCGCAGATGATTGGCCGCATTGAAAACATCTCTGGAGACAATCGCCTCGTGATGATCCCGCTGACGATACTGCGTTCGATCATTGTTGTTCTTCTTTGCCTTGTGCGTAAGGAAGTTTGGTGTGAAGGTCTTTCTCGCCAACACATCCCCACAATGGCGTTCGTTTGCAATGATGCCGGCAATCGTGCCCGGATTCCATTCTGTGTTCCCTAGTTTTGTCTTTCTTTCGTAATCTGTCAAAAGTTCTGCTATATCCTTCAGCGAAAACCCATTCAGATACAGGTAATAAATAACCTTTACCGTTTGGGCTTCCTCCTGATTCACCACAAGATTGCCATCCTCATCCTGGTCATACCCAAGCAATGCCGGTGTAAGGAAAAGTCCACGACTGAACCGGCGATCAATCGACCAGTTCATGATAATTGATTTGGAATGGGATTCTTCCTCTGCCACAGATGCCAGAATCGTCAGGATCATGCGTCCGTTACTGTCCAGGGTATAGATATTGTCCGCTTCAAATTTTACCCCTACAGGTGGGTCAAGATTCTTCAGCGTTTCGATAACAGAAAGGCAGTCAACGATATTTCTGGCAAAACGGGCGATGGACTTTGTAAGAATCAGGTCAATCTTTCCCGCCTTACAATCCTCGATCAGCTGCTGCATTCCTTTGCGGTGTGCCAGCGAAGTGCCGCTGATTCCTTCATCATCATAAATGCCAACAAACTCCCAGCCGGGTTGTGCCTTAATGTAGTCCGTATAATAATTTTTCTGAAGCTCATACGAGGAGGTCTGTTCATCATTGTCAGTGGAAACACGTACATAGGCAGCGACACGACGAATAGAGGTGCTTTCTCCAAGCCCCTCCACAATTTTGGCCGGGATAACCTCCAGTTCGGAAGTATCCACGCCTCTATATCGGTCTCTAATTCTCTGCTTACGATCTATCGCTTCTGTTCCACTGCTCATTCTATAGTTCCTCTCATTCCCCCGGTTTTATGCTCCAATACCACTGGCGCATCTTCCGATAACTTCGGATGCCGAGTTCTTTCTTTGTGTTTTCTGCTGTTCTACGGCTAATACCTTCATCGCTCAACCGCATATAGATTTCTCTGGATCTCATATCATCTTCTGAAAGCAGCTTCTTAATCAGGTAGGCTGCTTTTTCAGACTTTGATTCAAATACTGGTGTTTCCGGCTCTGCTGCCGGGTCCTGTGCTATTTCACATTCCAGCCATTGGAAGCCCTGCTCCGCTGTTATCGAAAATTTGATTTCTCCATCTGACGGAGCCAGACTGTTTTTTATCTGCCGGACGATACGGACATCTGTGTTCTTTGGATCTCGCTCCACCTGCAGGACACTCCGGGCAGCCGCCACCACATCAATACTGCCAAGGCTCCGATACAGGCCTTTTGTTCCCTCTTTTTTATTGAGGTGACCGATCAGCACAATGGCGCAATCATATACAGATGCCCACATACCAAGACGCTGCATTAGCTTTCTGGCTCTGCCTGCAATCTGAAGGTCAGAATCACTTCCGAGATAAGCCTGTATCGGGTCGATGACTACCAATTTCGGTCGAAATTCTATAATAGCCTGCCGGATGCGTTCATCATCCAGTGTCAGGCCACTGTATGTTTCTTCATTTATAAAAGCCACATTCCCACAATCTGCCCCACACTTTTCCAGCCGGGGCTTGATGGTATCTGACACACCATCTTCTGAACACTGGTAAATGACCCTCTGCGATAATCCAACTGCTTTGCCATCCGGCAGCTTTCCGCCTTTAGATAACTCTGCTATCAGATTCATCATCATTGTGGACTTACCATCGCCGGGGTCGCCTTGCAGCAATGTGATCTTCCCAACTGCTATGAACGGATACCACAGCCAACGAACAGAAGTCGCCTGTACATCACTATATAATGTAAGAATCCCTTTTTCTCCTTTGCTCGTCATCATCGTTCCTTTCCATGTGCAGTCTTTTCTACATTTATATTATAAGGTTTGATTGATGATTTGACTGCTACCTATCATGTAGCACGTTTCATGTTTTGCTACCTGCTATGTAGCAAAATGGGCTAAGACCACACAGCAGATAGGGGTGTGAGCTTTTGCGGTCTTAAACTCTTCTATAACCAGTTGCTATGTATTTTTCTCTACGGGATAATTGTTACAGCCTTATGCGGGTAAACATAAGGAGGACCACACATGGCCATTGATTATGAAGCTTTGGGCAAGCGTATTTCAAACGCCCGCAAACAAACTGGTATCACGCAAGAGGCTCTTGGGGAACAGCTTAACATGACCCGAAAACACATCAGTGTTATTGAAGCAGCTATCAACCGTCCGAGCCTGGATACTCTGGTTGATATCGCAAATGCACTGAACGTATCAGCAGACGACCTTCTCGTAGACAGTCTGACACACTCGGCTTCCACTGCCGATTCCGAGATTCACCGTCTGCTTTTGGACTGCAACACACTTGAGCAGGAGATTCTTACCCGAATGGTAAAGGAACTGAAAGCGATTTTATACGGATTGGGAGTATGATTTTCTAACCCGTTGACCACATAACACAAAAACCCGCATAAGCCACAACTGCACTTCGGAGCATGCCGGGGTGCTGTCTGTGGTTCATGCGGGATGAGGCAAAAAAAGAAGCCCACCAGCGTACCATGTAAGAATTACACAGTGCGCCAGTGGGCTAGTGAACGAGTTTTCAATCTTCGTTCCGATCTCTCGGACAGGTTTTGTGTCTCTGCCCCGACATAAAGATCATTTTTACCTATGCTATTTGGTATTGTCTACACTGCTGTTATCTTCCGCTTCTAGTCGCGGCAAAGAGTCCCAATCATCCGGGTATTTGAGTTTATCATAATCTATCTTTTTGGCTCGATAGATAATTTGACTAAACACACTCTCATCTGCACCTTTTATATATGTAGCAATAATTCTGTAAGAGTCCTTTATATTGTCACGGATATCTCCCTCAAGTAATGTATCTGGGACATAATCTCCAGTTCCTGTAACATCACGGAAACCAAGTGCCCATTTTACACCGCCAACAAGTTTTTCAGTGTATAACAACGGATGTGAATTATTAAAATTTCCCATCATGCTTGCAGACAAGTTAGCGTGTTTAAAGGCAAAAGGCAAAACCGCCAGTTTTTGATGTGTCGTTCCTTTTCCCGCAAATTCAATATCGGTTTCTTTCAAGCGACCATCAATACAGAAATTATAAAAATCGAGATGCGACCATGCACTATTTGTAAGTTCCAGTCCAGTCAGATGATGAAAGTTACTAGCATCAAATCCAACCTCAAGCGATGAAACCTTCTTATGCTTATCGGTAACTACAAAGAGTAACCGCTTTCCAACAAAATTATCTTTGTACAGCCTCGCCGCTGATATTGCTATCGAAACTGCCTCTTTCTTTGTGTACTTCTTTCCCATGCTGTATATTCCAATTCATTTATGCAAAATTTAAAGGGAGACTACAACACCGCAGTGCTGTGCGCCTCCCTTTATGACTGATTTTATCGTTGTCCGCCAACACTCCAGCCCATACGTCTGGATTCGCTATCAGGTTTTATCGTTGCCTGCCAACCCTCCGGCCTATACATCCGGATTCACTATCGGATTTAAGGTGTCAGCCACACCAGCAGGATGTCGCCTGCTTTCCTACTCATAGTATACTCGATAAACAGCTTTTTATCAACTGGTTTTGAAAATTTTCTTTTGAACTTTCTATTAACTTCTGACCCATCTCAAGCTCCTATATGCATCCAGCACGAACTCTAAAAACTGGGGACTCATCTGCTCCACCATGCTCTTGCCATCCACGTTTCCCAGCATGGTCACACCAGCTTTTGACAGGTCATCTTCTCTCTTCTCCAGCTCCCTGATGCTGTCTGCCACGGCCGCATCGATGAACGCCGCGAACTTTGCTCCGTCAACATTGCTTTGTACCGGCATCGGTGCGCCATCATCACCGGCTAACCGGATTACCTTCGGGTCAAGGATAGCCTCTACTTTTTTAAATGCTTCTTTCTCCGGCATCCGCCGCAGATACCCTTTCATTGCACTCACGACCACCAGCTCCATCTGTGTCGCTGCATAATCTTCTACTGAAAGCCATGCTAATCTCTTCATGTCGTTCTCTCCTGCTATGTGTATTTCTATACTCTCAACATATAGCAGAATTTTGCACATAGCAATGGGTTCGGAAAAAAAATCCTCCAAAAACAAAAAAATCCCCACCAGACAAGACAGAGTGTCTCATCCAGTGGGGTTCCCAAAATCACGCTTCCTGCTCCAGCAATGCTCGTTCTTGTGCTTTCCGTTTCCGGATCATCAGCGTGTGTGCCGTTTTTTCCTTTCTCTTTTCTCTATGGTACCGAATGCAGAGTCCGTTGACCTGCCAGCCGTCCATCAGCACCTCGACCGTTTTATTCGGATTGCATCTGCGGAATCCGATGAAAGCCATCAGCGTCCGGCTGTTGCCGGTGCTGGTCAGCTTGACTCCAAAATTCGTCGTGTAGGTGATCACATCACCGTCAACGATTCCTTCCTTGATGAATGCGAAGTAAACGCCCTTTTCAAATTCCAGGAAATCCGGAGCCTGTTCCACCCGGTCTGCACCCATCTTTCTTTTTCCACGCCGGATATCACTCAGGATTTTGCTTCGTGCCTTGCCGCCAAAGTCACGCAGGCAGCTTCCATCTGTATCCAGACCATTGACATTCAGCTTCATGCCGGCCTTGTTGATTTCGGGCAGGGCTTCCAGGCAGCGGATGAAAAAGTCGTAGTTGTGCTTCATCTCCGAAAGAAGCTGTTCTTCCTGGCTGAGTTGCTGCCGTTCGTCCATTTTCTCATTCAAACGCTCTCGCAGGTCATCCACCAGTCTTTCATAGGTATCAATCTCCGGGCTGGCTTTCTGGCGGCCACGCTCTACTGCTTCTTTCAGCCGCCCCTGCATCTGAGCCATTTTTTCCTCCAGCTGCAGAATCTGCTCATCCAGTTCGGCTTTTCTGGAAGAATCCCGTTCTGCGACATGCTCCTGTACCTTCTGGTAGACCATCCGGAATTCCGAATCGATCCATGCGTTCTCCCCGTTTTCTTCATGGTCGCGCTTGATGGCGTACAACATTTCCATGAAGCTCTGCTTGACCGCCGTCTCGTATACAAAATGGGAAGGGCACTTTGCATCTCCTTCGCCAATATAAATCGGATGCCAGGCAACATCCGGGTCTGCTTTTCCCATAAATGGCCCATCGTTGGTCGGTGAGGTATCTTTTAGACTTGAGCATCGCCAAACGGGATAGGTGTAATAATACCGTTCATAGTAGTCATCCGGCGAACTTCCCTGTGCCAACAGCTCACTGCGGCAGGCATCCAGGCACCTGTCATCCTCGAAGTGCGTGGCTCTTGCCTGCAGGGTTCTGCGGTAAAAGGGGGCTCCGCATTTTCCGCATACCAGGTTATCAAAGACATCCTTGCCCACTCGTTTTTCCCGCTTTTCATCCTTCTTTTTCGTTCGGTTTTTCTTTCTGTGTGCCAGGATTTCCTGTGCCCGCATCCATACCGCGCGATTGATAATCGGGACATGGTGGTCCGTCACATAAAATTTCGGAGCTTCTCCATTGTTTGGAATCGTCTTGTGGCTCAGGAAATCGACGGTAACCGTTTTCTGCATTTCGCAGTCACCAACATATTTTTCATTCCGGAGGATAAAATCCACACTTTCGCTTTGCCATTTTGTCCCTTTGGATGAAGGGATTTCCTTTTCATTCAGTTCATTGCTGATTTTGTAAGAAGATTTTCCCAGAAGGAACTCATCGAAGATGAACCGCACCACCTTGGCCTGTTCTTCTACAATGACCCAGTCCTTATTCGTCTCACCGTCCATATAACCGTAGACCGACCGTGGATTTCCAAAGGCAATCCCTTCCTGAAACCGCTTTTGAATACTCCAGCTGATATTCTTGGAGATCGAATTGCTCTCTTCCTGTGCCAATGCTGAAAGGATGGTCAGGAGCAGTTCGCCAGACGCATCCAGCGTGTCAATGTTCTCCTTTTCGAAGTATACACCGATTGGCGGGTCACACTGCCGAAGCTGTCTTACGCAGTTCAAGGTATCGACCGTATTTCGTGCAAATCGGGAAATGGACTTTGTAATGATGTAATCGATCTTCCCGTCCAGCGCATCCTGCATCATCTGATTAAACTCGGTGCGGTGGTTACGGTTGGTGCCGGAGATTGCTTCATCTGCATACATTCCGGCAAAAGTCCAGCCTTCTTTTTCATTGATCAGCTTCGTGTAATAGCTTTTCTGCCCCTCATACGAAGTCTGCTGGGCAAGCTCATCGGTTGAAACACGGCCGTAAGCGGCAACCCGAATGTCCTTTGCCTTTTTCAGCTGACCGCCGGCAGACACTCTCCGCTTCGTTGCCGGAATCACCTGCACATTGTTTGCAACCGTCCCTTGTGTCATTTGTCTGTTCATCAATACTTCCTCCTTATCATGCCAGGCTGCTGATAGCCCTCAAATACGCTGTCACACTCCACTTCCGTACAGGTGTCATCAAACCAGTGGATTCTAAAATGTTTCGGTGAAAAAATGGTAACGGAAAGCACAAAGGCTTTCACATACGTTCCAACTGCTTCATCCAGAAACATCTGCGTCCCTCCCGCCAGAGAATCCAGCCATTGCAGCGTTTTCTCCCGGATTTCATGGGTCTGCTCCAGCTTCTTCCAGTAATCTTCCATGTACCGAACCTGTTCGGCCTGTTGCTGGGCTTCATGTTCCAGCTTCTCCAGCTGTTCTTCTTCATTGAGAAGTCGGTTTTCTAACTCTGTGACTGCTTCTTTATCTCTCGGTTCTCCCAGCACCTCACATCGCACTTTCAATGCTTCTTTTTCCGCCTGAATATCCCGAATGTGCTGGTGAACATCCCGAATGCTATAGTTCACTGCAGACAGCTGGCGTTTCAGAAAATCCCCTTCCTGCTCCATATGGTCGAAATCATGGATCTCTCTCAGCTTCTCAGTCAGGTTCTTTAATGCCTGATTTCTCGCATTATCAATGGGTGCTTTGGAGATCATCTGCATGACCTCATGGACTTCTGCATCCATCTTCTCACCCAGCTTGAATTTTTCGGCAAATGCTTTGCAAAGCAGCGTCTGGATCTGCTCTTCATAAATCGGTTCCATTCGGCAGCGCTTCTGTCCCTGCTGGGCGAGCTTCGTCGCACACCGCCAGATGGTTGTCCTTGTTGTGGAATGGCCTTGAAAATACCGTCCGCATTCTCCGCACAGCAGGAGTTTGGAATAGTTCCTTTCGTTTCTTCCTTTTTCAATGCCTCTGTACTTTGCCGTGTATGCCTTCCAGACTTCCTGTGCTACCTGCCACATTTCTTCCGAAATGATAGCCGGATGATGATTTCGTATCAGGTATTTCGGCTTTTCCCCCTTATTGACCTTCTGTTTATGCCCATTCCTGTGATCGGTGTAGGTCTTCTGACAAAGTACGGAACCGCAGTAACGAACATTTGCGATCATGTACCGAACATCCGTTGCCGTCCAGCCCCGCTTATCTTCTTCCTTTAGTGCGCCAGCTGGCAGCACAGTCGGCTTCCGCTTTTGCCGCTGTCTGCATCCGCTGTTCGGCGGCGGGATATGCAGGGCATCCAGCTTCTGGGCGATCTGTGTGAAGCCCAGCTCTTCTTTTGTAAAAAGCCGGAACACCATCCGAACAATCTCTGCTTCTTCCGGGATGATGAACACCGCCCGGTATCGGTATCCGTTCTCGTTCACCAGGTACTCCCCTTTGCGGAATTCGTAACCGTAGATATCCTTGTTGCAGACATTTCCGGCCGGAAACCGTTTCTGATTGCTCCATGCAATGTTTGCTGAAATCGAACGGCTCTCTTCCTGGGCAATGGCGGCCAGCGTAGTAAGAATGAACTCGCTGTAAGCATCCGCTGTATCCATCGCTTCCCGCTCAAACAGGATCGTGACATTGTTTTCCTTTAAGGTCCGCAATGCCACAAGAAAGTCCTGCGTGTTTCGGGCAAAACGGCTGATGGACTTGCAGATCACACGGTCAATCTTCCCCTGCTTGCAGTGTCGGAGCAAACGGTTGAAACCTGTCCGTCCTTCCCTGCTTGTTGCGGAAATGCCATGATCGGAATAAATGCCGGCGGATGTCCACCCTGCATTTCCTGCCAGGAGTGACATAAAGTAGCGTTCCTGCATTTCATACGAATCCTCCTGTGCCGGATTGGTGGAGGAAACACGGATATATGCGGCGACCCGAACAGTCTTCTCTGAAATTGATGTTTTCACCGCTGGTATTGCCGGCCGGCATTCCTGCATCACATCGGATGCGAGCTGGGAGAATTCTTCCATACTCTCTGGCTCATTCACCGGCATTTCTTTTGTCGGTGCGTAGCTGGTTACAGGCGGCTTCTTTTTCTCAGTCTTGACCTTTTGCATGGCGGCAAGAATCTGCGCCACCGATTCACTCTGTTCTGCCTTTTTCTTTCCTTTTGCTTCCGGCAGCTTCATTTTTGACATCAAGTCATTCAGAAAAGCATTTGAATCCATATCGTCCTCTCCTTTCGTCAGATTTTCCTTCCGAAAGGAAAACGTGTGGTAATGCCACCGCCTTTTCCTATCTTCGGGTAGTGACATATTTGCTCTATCCGGCACTTATAGCAAGTGATATCCGAACTATAAATCGTAGAATATCTGCCCATATAATCGGGCAGAACTGACGATTACGCTTCTCCCAAATATTTGCCAAAATAAAAATACCGCCTACAATGCAAATCACATCGTAAGCGGTATAATAAAAGTCCAATCGGTTTGAGCTTCTCTGAGAGGCTTGATTGGCTCTATCAGTTATATTTTATTCGATTATGGTCAAATCATTCCATCAGATTGTAAAATGGTCGTGCCAATCCTGTGGAAAATTCAACCGTCCCATTTCAATCACAGCACTGTATTTTGAAATCAATGCTGTCAGCCGATCAGCAAAAGCAGACCATTGATCATCCGATGGTCTTAAATACTTCATCGCAAGAATCGTTTGGTAAATGCCATTATACTTAGGATCAGGTGTCAACCGATCAACAGCCAACAATTCTGGCACCGTGTTTAACGTGCGGTTGTAAATACGACTGTTATGAGCACAAATATTTCTTAAAATAACGCACGACTGAATCCAAGAGGCCAGCAATTTTTTAGCAGGACGCGCCATATTCCCTGCTGCTGTTGGATACTTGTAATATTCAGCCAGCTTTGAATATACCGAATCGGTA
>ERZ857965.905-NODE-905-length-35362-cov-3.590308_pt1 | contig 35362 bp, 38 predicted proteins | sample MGYA00519758_ERZ857965 | MGnify/ENA primary metagenome ERZ857965 (study PRJEB31778, sample SAMEA3449381) | human gut metagenome | biome: human gut; feature: human-associated habitat; material: faeces | place: United Kingdom | collected 2010/2012 ... | reverse complement strand
CAATTCATCCCACCACTTATAGAAGTGGGGGATTTCTTGCTCACGGCGTGTTAAAGGTTTTTAAACTACTTTAAAAACATCTCCAGATAGTGATTAACAAGACTGCTGTCAAGCTCTCCTCGTATATTCTCCAGTGAATAATACAAAATTCTGCTTGCCCGTGTGCTGCTTCCGCCGTATTTGTTTCGAAACTGTGCCGGCGTACAGTTGTACCATTTTTTAAAGGCGCTGTAAAAATATTTTACATCTGAAAATCCGCACTCCTCGGATATCTGCACTATAGTGCTGTCAGTGCCAAGCAGCAGCGGCTCCGACATATTGGCTCTCCTGTAGGAAAGCATATTTCGAAAGCCTACCGAGATTTTCCGCAGATATTCAGACACATAGCCCGGAGTCAGATTAAGCTCGTCGGCAAGGTCATTTACCGTTATGCTCTCGGTAAAATGCTCATACATATATACATTTATTTTGTGATATCTGTCCATAAGCTCCTCTGTCACATCGTCAGGATTTATATACCAGAAAAACAGAATGTCAAATCTGCTTATGAACATTTTAACTATCCGCTCCGTTATATCATTTATCCTGCCTGTGTCAGGCTCAGGTGTGTCGATCAGATATTTGAGCAGCGAAATCAGCGTACCCTTGAGCTGCCTGAAATCTGGCCTGTCGAGGTTTTTGCCTATGCCCTCACATACAAACAGGATTGATGTAATAAACGGATATTTTGCTTCAAAGCTGTTGAGATTGATATAAAAGGAGATACATATATTGTCCGCTCCGTCGCACAGATAGTATGCATCCTTGTCTATGGATACAAACTCTCCCGCCCTCAGAGGTATGTCCTCATAGCCGTATGACAGAGTAATCTCTCCTTTAAGACAGAATATTATTTCAAGTATATTTTCATCGTGAAGCTGTGTGGGTATTCTCTCCGCCGAGTATATGCTGATGCCCAGAGGTGTGCCCTCAAACCAGCTTATTTTTCTTTCTTCTGACATAATTTTTACCTGCCTTTATAATAAATACATAATATTCTATCAGAGTTTTTTCGTCAAGAACCAATTTAGCTCCATAACAAAAAGAACCCCTAAAGGTCCTTTGTATATGATATTCGGGCAGGCTGTAAGCCGGGTTCTGTATCAGACAATCATCTATCTAGACCTGCTGTCACCAGCAGGCTCAAGCGACCCACCAACCCGGGCAGCGACGGGCAGCCGCCTTTTATGCCCGCTTTTGGTCTTGCTCCGAATGGGGTTTACACGGCCAGCATGTTACCATACTGCCGGTGAGCTCTTACCTCACCATTTCAACCTTGCCACAGCCAAACTGTTTCGGCGGTATGTTTCTGTTGCACTTTCCTTAAGGTTACCCTCACCAGACGTTATCTGGCATCCTCGCCCTGTGGAGCCCGGACTTTCCTCACGCCTTACGGCCTGCGATTGTCTGCCTGCCCGAATAATATTAAATTTTTTCAAACGGATTTGTATCTATACTGCTTATGATAAAATCCACTTCTGTAAATTCATTTGAATACATCAGTTCTGTAAAAGCATCTGCAAATATCCTCTCCGTACCGAAATGACCCGCGTCTATAACGCACATTCCCATTTCTCTGGCATTAATCGCCTCGTGATATTTAACATCTCCCGTAACAAACACATCACAGCCGTTTTTCATTGCAGGCTCTATGTATTCAGACCCTGCGCCGCTACATATTCCCACCTTGCTTACCGGAGTATCAGGCTCGCCTGTAATTGTAACAAAGCTTCTGTCTATTCCAAGTCCATCAGCCAGTGTATGCGCAAGCTCTAGAAGACTTGTCTGCCTGCAGTAGCCTGTTCTTGTGATTTCATCATCACAGCCGTCTATAATCAGCGGGGATATTTCGTCAAGGTCAAGGATATTCGCAATATAGTCGTTGTTTCCTCCCGGAGCCTTGTCAAAGTTGGTATGCAGTGAATATACGGATATGCCGTTGTTTATAAGGTCTATTATGTATCTGCCCCTGACTTCATCCGCATCAACGCTTTTAAGCCCCGTAAATATAAGGGGGTGATGAGTTATAATCATATCGGCTTTTTCTCTTACGGCCTCCTCTATAACCTCAAAGGTTATTTCCAGCGCCACAAGAGCTCTTCTGATTTCTCTGTTGCCGCAGTTTATCTGTATTCCGCTGTTGTCCCAGCTCTCCTGTGTTTCCTCAGGAACTATGCTGTCCAGCCTGTTTATAAGGTCATACAGTTTCATTTAACAGTCCCTCCAGATACTCTATATTTCGGTTTACAATAATTTGTTTACCGTTATCTTTACTGAATTTGAGCTTTTCTGATATATCTTTCTCAGAATCTATTCTTCTCTGTATAAATTCCCTGCCAAGAGGCTCCTCTACAAGCCATGGCGGCATCTCAAGGCGTATGTCATCCTCGGCAAGTGATGAGAAAAACGATATATTCTCCTGAAGCTTTGTCAGATTTCTGCCTGCCTTCGTTATGGCAGTTATGATATTGCATATAAATCTGCCCTCTCTGACAAGTCTGTCGCCTGTAATACTGAAGCCGTTTGACAAAAGCCAGTGTCTGAGCCTTCCTGACGATATTCTCGGCTGCAGTACATATTTGCCCATGCTCATGGTCTTATTAATATCAGCAGACATAATCTGCGTCATCAGTATGCCTCCCATACCAGCTATTACAACGGTGTCAACCTCACCGTCCTCCAGAACCTCAAGTCCGCTTCCCAGTCTTAAATCAAAGACTTCGCCGGGATAAAGCATGGCGCAGTTGTCCCTTGCCTTGTCAAGAGAGCCTCTGCTGACATCAGCCATTATAACTTTAGGGCATATTCTGTTTTCCCACAGATAAATAGGCAGAAATCCGTGGTCTGTACCTATGTCAACCATGGTTTCCCCTGTATTTATCTCGTCTGCTATCATTTGCAGCCTGTCTGTCAATATCATTATTCTAAGTAGTCCTTTAATTTCTTGCTTCTGCTAGGGTGTCTGAGCTTTCTCAGCGCCTTTGCCTCAATCTGTCTTATTCTTTCTCTTGTTACATCAAACTGCTTGCCTACTTCTTCAAGAGTTCTGGCTCTGCCGTCCTCAAGACCGAAACGGAGCTTTAATACTTTCTGTTCTCTTTCGGTAAGGGTGTCAAGCACCTCAACAAGCTGCTCTTTTAGCATTGAAAATGCCGCAGCTTCTGCCGGAGCCGGAACCTCCTCGTCAGGTATGAAATCTCCCAGATGACTGTCTTCTTCTTCACCTATAGGTGTTTCAAGTGAAACAGGCTCCTGAGCTATTTTTAATATTTCCCTTACTTTTTCTTCGGAAATATCCATTTCTGCCGCGATTTCCTCAGGTGACGGCTCGCGTCCGTATTCCTGAAGCAGCTGTCTTGAAACTCTAATGAGCTTGTTAATTGTTTCAACCATATGAACCGGTATTCTGATAGTTCTTGCCTGATCCGCTATGGAACGTGTAATAGCCTGTCTTATCCACCATGTCGCATATGTGGAGAATTTATATCCCTTTCTCCAGTCGAATTTATCTACAGCCTTGATAAGGCCGAGGTTTCCCTCCTGTATAAGGTCGAGGAACAGCATACCTCTGCCTACATATCTTTTGGCAATGCTGACTACAAGTCTGAGATTGGCTTCGCAAAGCTTTTTCTTTGCTTCCTCATCACCCTTTTCCATTTTTTTTGCAAGCTCTATTTCCTCATCTGCCGAAAGCAGAGGCACCTTGCCGATTTCCTTGAGATACATTCTTACAGGGTCATCTACTGTAATTCCTTTAGGAAGTGAGGCCTCAAGGTCAACGCTTCCGTCCTCTATAACCATATCGTCATCGTGTTCAAGGTCGTCTACATCAAGGTTAAGAAGCTCCGCCTCATCAGGCTCTATATCTGTATCATCGTTTCTGATTTCCATTTCGGATTCTATCTCAATACCCATGTTCATTATTTTTTCGTACACATCGTCGATAAAATCCTTATCCATATCGAGATTTCCTATTATTTCTGAAATCTCTCCGTAGGAAAGCTTGCCGCCCTTGCTCTTTGCTTTTTCCTTGAGCAGGGTTATACACTCTTTCTTTTTGTTTTCATCTGCTTCATTGTAGGCCATATGCTTCTATCCCCTTTCTTTCATCTGCTGCATCAGTTTCTGTATTTCCATTTGTTCTGTCATAAGCTGCCTTATTTTTTCCTGATTTTCGGTTTCATCGGCAAGCTCTATTATTGTGCTTATCTCTTCATATCTGTCCCGGAGTTTTTCTATTTCCAGGGTAATAATACAGTCCTCGAGTATTTCCTGATCCTTGCCGCCAAGATAAACATTATCGACAATATTCCTGAATACTGCCATAGTCTGCTCGTCAAGGCTGTCTGCAAGCTTGTTTATATCTATATCCTCTCCGTCTGTATACATCGCTTCAATACTGCTGAATATATTCTCGCCCTCACGGCTTTTGAATATGTATCTGTAGGGCCGTATTGTCTCAAAAGTTCTGCTGTCATTTATAATCAGTTTTATGAGGTTTTTTTCCATCGGAGATATGTTCTCTGCAGGCTCCTGCTCCCTGTGACCTCTCTCCGGCGCTCTGCTGCGCTGCGTCTGCTCATCTTTATTATTGCCACGAAATTCAAGCCTTATAGCGCCCTCCGATATTTTTGCCTCTGCCGCTATTTTTTTGATATAGATATCCCTTTCGGCAGGTCTTAAATCCTGAAGCGCCGCTACGGTGTCCTTTACGAATTCAATTCTGCCGTCGGTTTCGTTAAGGTTGTGGCGGCTTTTTAGAACCTCGATTTTGTAGTCCGCATATGCAAGGGAGCTATCTACAAGCTCCAAAAATGCCTGTCTGCCTTTTTTCTTTACGAACTCGTCAGGGTCCTTGCCGTCTGTAACGTGCAGAACTCTCGCTCTGCACCCCTCGGCGTGAAGTATGTCTATACCACGCAGCGCCGCCGCCTGTCCCGCATTGTCCGAGTCATAGGACAGTACAACGTTTCTGGTGTACCGCTTGAGCATCTTGGCCTGATTTTCGGTAAGCGCCGTACCCAGCGATGCCGACACGTTTTTAATGCCGCTCTGATAAAGCGATACCACGTCCATATATCCCTCGACAAGTATGGCGCAGTCCTCTTTTGATATCTCCTGTCTTGCAAGGTTCAGACCGTAAAGGTTGTTTTTTTTGAGGAATATGGGTGACTCGGGCGAATTGAGATATTTAGGCATACCCTCGCCTATAATCCTTCCCCCAAAGCCTATGACCTTGCCTCTTGTATTTATTATCGGAAATATGACCCGATCTCTGAATTTGTCGTAATATTTGCCCTTGGATTTTGATAAAAGGCCGATTTCAACAAGAGTATCCGCATCAATTCCCTGCTCCGTCATATATCTGTACAGACTGTCCCATTTGTCATCGGCATAGCCTATGCCGAATTTTTTGATGGTTTCATATGTAATGCCTCTGTCCGTCATATATCTGTATCCCGGACTTTTGGCGCTTGCTATGGATTTAAAGAAAAATCTGGCCGCAAGCCTGTTTATCTCATACAGTCTGTCTTTTTTTTCGGTGTTTTTGCCGCCCCTGTGTTCAAGCGTGACTCCGTATTCCCTGGCAAGCTTTTCGAGGGCTTCGTTAAAGTCCAGATTGTAATAGCGTTTTACAAATTCAAACACATCTCCTGTGGCTCCGCAGCCGAAGCACGTAAATATCTGTTTGCTTTCGGAAACAACAAAAGAAGGTGTTTTTTCGTTATGAAACGGGCAAACGCCCTTGTAGTTGCTCCCCGCTTTTTTGAGGGTGACAACCTGTCCTATGACATCAACGATATTACACCTGCTTTTAATTTCTTCAACTGCATTCTCGTAAACAGACATTCTTACCTCCTGCGAAAAAATCACATATTCTTATTCGACAAAACAATGCCTGTTCCTTTTTTTATTTTTAAACAATTTACATTAAAATTCAAGATACCTCAGTGTCTCTGTGAATATGAGCCTGCCGCATGGCGCTGCGGTCTGACTTCCGTACCTTACTCCCTTTGGATTGTCTGTAATAACGAGTACTGCTATTTCAGGGTCTTCCATAGGCGCCATACCTATAAACGAGGACCATGTTTTATTGCTGTAGCCGCTGCCGTCTTTTTTTGGCTGCTGGGCCGTACCTGTCTTGCCTCCTATGCGGTAGCCCTTGACCTTAGCAGTACCTACGCCGCCCTTGTCTACAGCATACTCCATAATATCGCAAACTTCCTGCGCTGTTTTTTGAGAAACCGTATACCGTATTATCTCAGGCTTTATTTCCTCTATAACATTGCCGTCACTGTCAAGCAGCGCCTTTACAAGTCTTGGCTTCATCATTTTGCCGCCGTTTCCAAATGATGAAACAGCAGTTATGAGCTGAACTGGAGTTATGGCAACTCCATGCCCGTAGCCTCTTGCCGCCAAATCAACATTTCCCACATTTTTTGCTATAATCGACTCTGCCTCTCCCGGAAAGTCTATTCCTGTCTTTTGTGTCACACCAAAGGTTTCAAGATATTCATATGACTTGCGTGCGCCTATTCGGAGCGACAGCTCCATAAAAACAGGATTGCACGAATTTCCCACAGCCTCTTTGAGGGTCTGGGTTCCGTGAGGCTTCTGATAGCTCCAGCACTTGAGAGTTTCATTGCCTATCTTTTTGAAACCATTGCAGTAAAATGTTTCGTTTACATTTGAAATTCCCTCCTCAAGAGCCATAGCCGTTGTAAGAAGCTTGAGGGTAGAGCCGGGCTCATACAGGTCGGTAACAAGTGAGTTTCTCCACATTGAACTCCAGTATTCTCCCTTTTTAGTCTCGGACATTTTATCAAGCTTTGCTCTTTCGGATTTCAGAAGCGGCACTCTCGGATTGTTGAGGTCAAATCCCGGAGTCTGCGCCATTGCAAGTATGTCGCCTGTTTTGGTATTCATTACAATAGCGGAAACCTTATCGCTTGAGGTTTTCTTTTTTGTCTTTGCTATTGCGGTTTCGACATGAGTCTGTATGACCTCATCGACAGTCAGCATAAGTCCGTATCCGTCAGAAACCTGATTATCCCGTTTGGTTCCTCCTGTCAGCAGGTTGCCTCCGCCGTCTGTAACCCTGACCGCTCTGCCTGATATACCGGACAGATAATCGTTATATTGAAGCTCAAGTCCAAACAGTCCGTTTCCGTCATCATTGACACCGCCTAGAGTATGAGCAAGTGAGGTGCCCTGTATGTAGTATCTGACAGGCTCCTCGGCAAGTTCTATGCCTGTAAGCTCCGCTTCCCTTATTTTGTCTGCCTGCTCCCCGGTAAGGTTCCTGGCAATTCTGACAAGGTATTTATCAAAATCTATTTCATTAAGAACATCTTCACTCCTGCAGTCAGCGGCATCAGCCACGGTCTTTGCTATTTTTGCCGCATATTCATCTCTGTCTTTGATGCCTGCATTGTTTGTTACACTGCCGCTTCTCAGCCACACCGCATACCTTGTAAGGCTTGCCGCCAGCATTTCACCGTTTATGTCATATATGGCTCCGCGTTTGGCTGTGACATTTAAATCTCTTGTCTGCTGCACAGATGCCATCTTAGACAGTTCTTCTGATTTTACAATCTGAAGCCATGCCGTTCTGAAGCACAGAGCGACAAGCAGTATAAATGCAATCAGTAATAAAATGGTAAGTCTTTTTCTGCTTGTATTCATTGTACCCTCTTTCGTCTGCCGTCTATTTTTCAAACAACTTTTCGTACATCATTATGGAATATCTGTCTGTCATACCTGCCACATAATCCTTGACCATTTCATCTGTACCGAATTCAGGTATAAGCTCCTTGTAGTCCTCCGGCAGCTTATCGGGATTGTCCATAAAATACTCGTAGAGCGACACGATTATCTGCTCCACTTTCATAAGCTGCTCTGTTTTTTTAACCTTTTCGTTGTGATACACATTGATAAACATAAAGTTTCGCAGCTTATCCATATAGTGTCTGCATTCCTCGCTTTGCGATATGAAGTCCTTGCCGGAATTATTCTCTATCATATCCGTAACCAGCGTGTCTATGCGCTTGCCGTGAGTGTCTCCCAGATATCTGATGCACTCTGCCGGCAGGTCATCCCTGGATATAACGCCGCTTCGCAGGGCATCGTCTATATCGTGATTTATGTATGCAATTCTGTCGCTTATCTTTACTATCTGCCCCTCAAGAGTAAACGGCACTCCCTTGCCTGTATGATTTAGTATGCCGTCCCTTACCTCTTCTGTAAGGTTCATTCCTCTCATACCGTTGTGGCTTTCGAGAACATCCACAACCCGCAGGCTCTGCACATTGTGAGAAAATCCATCGCTGTGTATACTGTTTAAAACAGCCTCTCCGTTATGCCCGAAAGGTGTATGTCCCAGATCGTGCCCCAGAGCGATGGCCTCTGTAAGATCCTCGTTGAGCGCCAGTCCTCTTGCAATGGTTCTGGCTATCTGCGACACCTCCAGCGTATGAGTAAGTCTTGTCCTGAAATGGTCGCCCTCCGGAGCCAGAAACACCTGTGTCTTGTGCATCAGTCTCCTGAATGCCTTGGAATGAAGTATTTTATCTCTGTCCCTCTGAAACTCGGTTCTGAGTCTGCATTTTTCCTCTGCTCTGGCTCTGCCTCTTGAAGCGTCTGCCTTTGCGGCGGCCTCGCAGTAAATCATATATTCTCTTTTTTCTAAGTCCTCTCTTAATATCATCTGTGCATCCCCTTATATATATCTGATTGCAGCCATAATAACGCCGGCTGAAAATGCGCATACAGGCATAGTCATAAGCCAGAACAGCAGTACAAATACAGGCTTTGCTGTTTTCTGTAGCTGCTTTCGCCCGGCTCCCATTATTGAGGCTGTAACTATCTGAGTAGTGCTTGCAGGTATTCCCGCAGCAGATGCGGCCTGTATTACAAATGCCGATGAAAGCTGTGCCGCAAGTCCTGTTGTCTTTTCGAGTCTGACAAGACCCTTGCCCATAGTATCTATTATTCTGAAGCCGCCTATCGATGTGCCTGCCGCAATGGCAAGAGCGCATACTATTTTAATTACAGGCGGTATGCTATCATTATCACACAGTATTCCTCTGCCTGCAAGGGCTAAAGTAATTATTCCCATAGTTTTCTGAGCATCGTTTTCTCCGTGTGAAAACGCAACAAAGGCAGAAGCCACTATCTGCATTATCCTGTTTTCCTTTTTTATAAATAAAGATGCCAGCGCGCCTGCTGCAAAGCCTGCCGGAGGACATAAAAACAATGGAAGCACCACTTTTAAGACTAGGTTTTTCCAGAGCACGGCGTCCGTACTTCCCGTAAAAACAACCGAAGCTCCTATCAGCGCCGCTATAAGCGCGTGGGAGGAGCTTGCCGGCATACCCAGATACCACGTAAACAGATTCCATATTATCGCCGCAATAAGCGCGGCTATTATTGTATATTCGTCGATTGCAGCCGATATAAGCTCTCCTGATATTGTCCTTGCTACGTTTTCACTTGCAAAGGCTCCGAGCAGGTTCATAACAGCCGCAAGCGCCACAGCCCTTCCCGCAGACAAGGCCCCTGTATGAATTGAAACCGCTATTGCATTGGCAGTATCGTGAAATCCGTTTATAAATTCAAAGCCCAAAGCGACTGTAATTAAAATCAGCAAAGCAAGACCCGGCATTGATTTCTCCTAATCTGTTTTTTCCGCCAGCGTATGCGCAAGTTCCCTGTCTATCTCTCCCATAAGCGCTATTATCCTTTCTTTAAGGGCATCGTTAAGAAAAAATATGCTCTCGCAGAGATTAGCTGTAAAATGCTCTTTTTCTTCGGCGGTCATTGAATAATATTCTGCTCTTGCCTGATTTATGCTCATTAAAAACGACCTCCTCTCTGCCTGCCGCAGTTTGAAAAAAGAAATGCTATTCCCTCTGAAAGCTCATCCTTTTCAAGCTCTATGCCACTAATTAGATTAAAAGGCGTAAACGCAATGCTGTCCACCTCGTTTATATGGTCTGCGGGTCTGCCTGTAAGCCTGAGTCTACCTGCCGGAATATACCGGCCCGCGCCTTCCTCACAAATCTCGGTATGGGAATATTCGCAGCTCTTATTACAGGCTGTATCCGAAAGCTGCACCTGAAGCTCGAATTCGGGGTAGTTTTTCTTGTCTATTCTGTCATATAAATCTGCTCTGCAGCAGTCTCTGTCGTAGCCTGCAAGAAACTCCGCTTCTGAAGCAGTTATGGTTTCCTCACCGCAGAGCGGTATCCAGCGGTATCTGACCGAATAATCTCTGCCCTCACTGTTAATCCATTTTGATGAAAAAAAGCTGTAATACCTTTGTTTCACATAGGATTTAACAGTTCCTCTGTCCGAATAAAGGTAGATTATAAGGCTGAGGCTTTCGGGATTATCTGAAACAAACTGCCAGAGTCTGCTTTCATCTCTCGTATTTGAATCCGCACTCTCTCCCAGCGCCTCCAGCAGACCCTGCAGCTTTTCAAGCCTGTTTATGTAAAACACGGGGAAGCTTTGACACAGTAAATCATAATGACCCTCACCTGTAAAAAACCTTGTAAACATCCCCCTTATATCCCTCACAGAGTCGGCTCCGCCTGCTTTTTCACACATCGGGGCAAACTTGACAAAACATTCCGAGGGCTCTGCATTATCGCCTAAAAATTCCGCGCAGGTGCAGTCTGCAAAGGAAGCATAGGGTGTAAATACTCCGTAGGCGCCGGCAGACTTCTGAAAATATGCGGGGAGGATTTTTCCTCTGTTTATGTATTCTTCAAGTCTGCTAAGTAATAAAAAATCTGCCATCATATATCACTCTCCTAAGGTAATATATGATGACAGTCCTGTTTTCGTTATTATACTCCTGTATGTCCGAAGCCGCCGCCTCCGCGCTCTGTATCCGAAAGCTCCTCCGAAAGCTCCCACTGCGCTGTTTCATATGAGGCAATTACCATCTGGGCAATTCTGTCACCGTCATTAACGGTGAAGCTCTCATCTCCCCAGTTGATAAGAGGAACTTTAATCTCGCCTCTGTAGTCGCTGTCGATAGTGCCTATGCCGTTGACAAGCCCTATGCCGTTTTTAATGGCAAGACCTGACCTTGCTCTTATCTGCGCTTCAAAGCCTGCCGGGATTTCTGTAAAAAGCCCTGTAGGTATCAGCGCTCTTTGGCCTGGCTCTATGGTAACAGGCTCTCTCAGAAATGCTCTTATATCCATACCTGCGGCCCCTGCTGTTTCATACGAGGGAAGTATTCCTGATATACTTCTTATCTTAATTTTCATAGTCTATTCCTTTATATATTTTTCGACGTCTGTTTCCTTGTCGGATATTACTACTGCGGAGTAATTGTCAAAATCATAGATAAGTGATGCTGCCTCATTGATATCTGCTAAAGTCACTCTGTCGATTTTACCTATAACCTCCTCCGGCGTGTTTATTCTGCCGCTCAATGTAAGGTTTCGGCCTATGTTAAACATTCTGCCGTTTACGTTTTCCATGCCGAAAATATAGCTGCCTTTGAGCTGTGATTTTGATATTTCAAGCTCATCTGCCGTAATTCCCTTGTTTTTGAGGATTTTGAGTTCCTCCTCTATACCCTTGATTGCAGCATAAATCTTATCATGGCTTACTCCCGCATATATATTATAGTAGCCTGTGTGTATGAAAGAACTTGCTATTGAGTATACGGAATATGCAAGACCCTTTTCCTCTCTGATGTTCTGGAAAAGTCTTGAACTCATGCTGCCGCCCATTATATTGTTGAGCAGTGAAAGAGCGTAAAATCTCTCGTCATCTCTGGCTATGCCTATGGTTCCAAGACAGATATGGCTCTGTTCGATATCCTTGACCTTGGAACGATAATGTGGTCTGTAGGAAATATCCGAATACTCTATATGCTCTTTGGTTCTGGCGAATTTGTCAAATCTGCCGTCAAATACTGAAACCAGCTGCTCCTCATCGAAATTGCCCGCAACAGAAACAACTATGCTGTCGGTTGTATACTGCTCGCTGATATATTTCTTTATTACATCACGGTCTATCCCCGCCAGCGTTTCCTGAGTACCTATAATGGATTTGGCAAGAGGATTGCCGTCAAATACCAGTTCCCCTATAATATCGTGAGCATCATCTTCGGGAGAGTCCTCTATCATTTTCATTTCTTCATATATTACCATACGCTCCTTATCCATCTCCACAGGGTCAAACTGTGAATTAAGAAACATATCCAGCAATATGTCAGCCGCCTTGTCGATATTCTCCGACAGGGTTTTGATATAGTAGCAGGTTGCCTCCTTGCCTGTAAACGCATTTATCTGCCCTGCAATTCTGTCTGCATCTGCCGCTATCTCTTTGGCGCTTCTGTTGTCTGTACCCTTGAAAAGCATATGCTCTATATAGTGGGATACGCCTGAAATCTCCGGCTGCTCGTTTACTGCGCCGGCTTTAACCCATATACCTATGGCTGCCGATTTGACGTATGGTATCTCCTCCATTACAAGTCTTGCTCCGCAGCTTAAATCTCTTACTTTAATCATAATAAACCTATGACCTGTTCTTTTTGAAAAAGGCCGCAATTTCCTTTCTGTATAATATTATGGCTATCGCCGCCGCGATTATTACAAGTGCAATCGTACCGGCCGTCCTGCCAAAAAACCTGTCTACCATTTCGGTAACGAACATGACAGCAGCAAAGAGTAAAATTACGGAAACAAATATCGCAAGGCTTGCGCGTTTGTACACTCTGCTGTCATTGTCCTGCTTCTCTTTGTTGTCAATTCTTTTCATTTCGCCACTCTCCTTTTAAACAACAAGGTTATTGTAACACATTTTTGGATTTATTCATATACTACTTTAGATAAAGTACTATAAAAGGAGGTATTTATATGAGCTGTTTCGGTGGAAGATTATCACCGGATATGTATCAGAACTGCTGTAATGCCAATACACTCTGTGAATTTGACGGAAATCTTGAAAATGTCGTTACCGAGCCTATATATGTACAGAAAGTATATGATGCGGTGCTGTTTAATCTGCAGGGTATGCGCACTGTGACAAATCAGGCTTTTTCACCGGCAATTCCCGAAGGACACAGAGTTAAAAGAGTAATAGACATAAGATGCAGAAGATTTTTCAATCCGGAAAATATAGAAGATCCTGCAAATTTAAAGCTTAATCTTGATACTACAATTTCAGGCGCAACATTCCTGCAAAATCCCGGCGGAAAAGATCTGCAGGTAGTCGGAGCTGACGGTACATTTTCTGAAAAGATCCTGTATGCCAACACTTCAGACTGTGACGACAAATGTATGGGTACGCCGATTTTCGGAACCCAGAACATAAAAATCACAGGAGATGTAATTGTGGAAATGGATCTGCTGCTGTGCGACAGATGCAACAACGAGTCTGTTTTTACGGTCTGCGCGCAGGTTAACATAGCTACAAAGCAGCAGCCGCTGGTACTTACAAACTTCTTTGAAATCTGTATGCCAAGTACTTCAGATACTGCATTCCTGCCAAGGTTTACGGAGTTCTGCAACAGCGCATGTGAAACAAGACTTGCGACAAACAACATGGGCAGAGACCTGTGTATTTCTCCTTGCGGAGATGTATCCGGAAACCTTATCATCGCTCTGTGCGTAACATGTGAAAAGAAAATCGTTGTACCTGTGCAGATGTGTGTACTGTCAACAGGTATGGTTCAGCTTTCCCCTCAGGCCAACACAATATGCACCACATTCCCTACGCTGTTCCCTCATCAGATTAAGGAAAGCGACACTATCGAAAACTGCGGAGAAATCTGCGCAGATGATTTTGAGGACGAATGCGACCCTTGCGGCAGAAAGCACAATGACTGCTGTGACGAATGCTGCGAGGACCCTTGCGATCCTTGCCGCGATCATCACCACAGACCTAGAAGATAAAATTTCAGGGATATCAGACGCACCTGATATCCCTGTCAGTTATATTTTTCCTCTTATTTTGTCTATGGCCTTTCTGAAATCAGCCTCGTTCCAGATAACAGGTACGGGATATACAGGGTTTGCCTCCGCTATAGCCCATTTAATCATCTTAGGAATATCCTCGTCCTTTATCTCAAGATGCTCAGGAATATCCATATCTTTGTTCATCTGTCTGATTGCGCCGATAAAATTCTCTGCTTTCTCTCTGTCGCTGTTTCCTGAAATATCGGCAGCATCTGCAAGCTCTGCAAGCGGCTTATACACAGCTTTTCCGTAAAGCTCCAGTATATGCGGCAGTATAACCGCGTTGGCAAGTCCGTGAGGAGTGCCGTACAATCCGCCCAGTGTATGAGCTATGGCATGCACATATCCGACGCACGAACGTGTAAAGGCTACACCCGCTTCATAAGAAGCCTCCAGCATTTTTTCTCTTGCAGCAATCTCATCACCGTCCCTGTAAACCTGCGGAAGATACCTGAAAATAAGTCTGACAGCGTATTTTGCTCCTCTGTCTGTGGGACCGCTGAATATGTTGGTATATGCTTCGACAGCGTGAGTCAGAGCATCCATGCCTGTTGTCGCGGTCAGATGCTTTGGCATATTCACTGTAAGACACGGATCCAAAACAGCCACATCAGGTATGAGCTTAGGGTCGTTTATAGTGAACTTGTGATGTTCATTTTCGTCTGTTATAACGGCGGCAACCGTAGCCTCGCTGCCTGTGCCCGCTGTTGTAGGTATTGCAAAGAACACCGGAGTTTTCTTTTTTACCTTGAACATCCCCGCCATGCTCATAAGGCTTGAAGCAGGATTTGACACCCTGGCTCCTATAGCCTTGGCGCAGTCCATAGGCGATCCTCCTCCAAAGGCAACTATAGCCCGACATTTGTTTTCTCGGTAAATGTCATAGCCTTCCTCAACGTTTGCAGTCGTGGGGTTGTTCTGAGTCCTGTTATATATGCTGTATTTAATGCCGTTTTTGTCAAATGACTCATACATGCTGTCTGCAAGCCCTCTCTTGCTGATGTTAGGACCTGTTACAACCAGCACGTTGTCAATACCCCTTGCCAGAATATTGTAGGCAAGCGTGCCGCAGCTGCCTGCGCCTTTGACAAGCTCAGGTCTCCTCCACTTTATAAAGGCCTTGCCTATATAAAGAAAAACCTGTGCAATTCTGCATTCAAATTTATTCATAAAGCTTCATATCCTCTCATCGTCATATAGTCACGACCCTAATTATACTAATTAAGGCTTGCAATTTCAACCTTACATGTCAAATCCAGCACTTTAGTCCATCATATATCTAAAATATGTACCTTACAATTACAAAAATAGAGAGAAACCGTTATGATTTCTCTCTGAATGCTCGAAAATATTATTCTTCAGTTTCCTCTGCATCATCAACTTCTGCTTCAGGAGCAGTTGTAGCTTTGATGCTCAGGCTGATTCTTTTCTTATCCTTGTCGATATCAAGAATCTTAGCGCTTACTTCCTGTCCGATTGTAAGCTCTTCGTTGATGTCGTTAACTCTCTTGTGAGCGATTTCTGAAATATGTACCAGACCGTCAAGACCAGGTTCAAGTTCTACGAATGCACCGTATTCCTTAATCTGAACAACCTTGCCTGTTACAACCTGACCAACTTCGTATTTCTCATCGATTACTGACCAAGGCTCAGGCATAGTCTGCTTCAGACCTAATGAAATCTTGCCTTTTTCTTCGTTCATTGAAAGAACCTTAACCTTTACAGTGTCGCCAATCTGAAGAACTTCCTGAGGATGTCTTAATTTGCCCCATGAAATTTCTGAGATGTGAAGAAGTCCGTCGATACCGCCTATGTCAACAAATGCGCCATAGTCAGTAAATCTCATTACTTTACCCTCAACGATGTCATCAACGTGAATGTTAGCCCAGATTTCAGCTAATTTTTTTTCTTTTTCTTCGTTGAGAACTGCTCTTCTTGAGAATACAATCTTGCCTCTTCTCTGATCAACTCTTGTGATTTTAACTTCCATTTCCTGTCCGATGAATTCTGCAGGATCTTCAACATACTTGTCTGAAAGCTGTGAAAGAGGAATAAAGCCGGTAACTTCTTTGTACGCGCCGATTACGCCGCCGTTTACGGCTCTTGTAATCTTTACAGTAACTAATTCTTTATTTTCAAAAGCATTAATGATCTCGTTCCAATGCTCGTTAACTTCTAACTTTTTCTTTGAAAGTAAGATGCCGCCGTCACCGTCATCAGTCTTAATAACCTTAGCCTGAACTTCGTCCCCTTCTGAAAATACATCTGATAATTTTTGTCCCTCTTCGAGAGAAACTTCTTCTTTCGGAATGATTCCGTCTTTTTTACAGCCTAGATTAACTATAACTTCGTTTTCAGTAACCTGGTGTACCTTACCATTTACGATTTCGCCGCCTCTTGGTAATCTTAATGACTTTTCAATCTCATCCATGTAGTCATTCATTAAATTTGTTTCTTTAGTGATTTCACACATTATAGAAATAACCTCCTCAATTATACGTTCAGGTGTCGATGCACCTGCCGTGATACCTATTTTATTACATTTTTCTATCTGTTTCAATGGTAAATCTTCGATATTTTCAACAAAATAGGTTTTTATGCAATGTTTTTTTGATACATTGTATAATTTTTGAGTGTTCGAGCTGTTTTTGCTGCCTATAATTACCATTATATCCGATTTTTTCGCAAGTTCGATGCAGCTGTCCTGCCTGTTTTTGGTCGCGCTGCATATGGTATTTTGGGTAACACACTCCGCCGTCTTTATATTCCGGCAGACCTCATCAAAGATTTCTTCCGTAACCGTTGTCTGAGCAACAACAAATACTTTGTCAGATGTTATTTCCGCTGCCTCCTGCGCTGTTTCTGCCACTACGGCGCTGTTGCCGCACCAGCCGTTGGTACCTGTAACCTCCGGATGATTTCTGTCTCCCGCTATAACTATTGTAAAGCCGTCATCATGGGCTTTTTTAACAAGGGTATGTATTTTTTCAACAAACGGACATGTGGCATCAATAAGCCTTACGCCCTTTGCCTCCGCTTCTTTGTAGAAGCTCTCAGGCTCGCCGTGAGAACGGACTATAACCGTGGCATTGCTTCCGATATCATCTAAGCTGTCAATTATTCCGACTCCCCTGCTTTCAAGCTCGTCTGTAACAGCCTTGTTATGTATAAGGGGGCCTTTGGTATATATCTTTTCGTTTTCTTTTCTGGCTGCGATTGCTTCATTGGTTTTTTCGAGAGCTCTTTTGACTCCGAAGCAGAAACCTGAATAATCAGCCCTTGTTATTGTCTTTTTCATAAAGCCTGTCCAGCCCTTCTAAAAATTTTTTAAATGCGCCCTCGCTTCCGTTTTCTGTAGGGCTATAGTATTTAACGCCCTCTCTGTAAAGGTTGTCCGGAAGATACTGCTGTTTTACATAGCCACCGTAGGCATGAGGATACTTATAGCCTATGCCGTGTCCTCTTTTGGCGGCTCCGCTGTAGTGTGAGTCGCACAGATGAGGCGGTACATCGTCTATCTTTCGGCTGTTAAGGTCAGCTATGGCAGCTTCGATGGCTGCGCTTGCGGAGTTTGATTTAGGACATGATGCAAGAAGTATCACAGCCTGCGCAAGATTAAGCTTTGCTTCGGGAAGTCCCACCATCATTGCCGCCTGAATACAGCCGTTTACTATTGATATGGCGCTCGGATATGCCATACCTATATCTTCGCTTGCCATAACCAGAAGTCTTCTGCCTATCATCTTGATGTCTCCGTCGCCCTCAATTAGCCTTGCAAGATAATGTATGGCTGCATCGGGGTCGCTGCCTCTTATGGATTTCTGAAGCGCCGACAGCAGATTGTACTTGTCCTCGCTTTTGTCATAAAACACAGTCTGCCTCTGCATAGCCTCTGTTATCAGTTCCTCTGTCACTGCAAGCTCATCGTCTGAATTGTCGATTATAAAGCCCAGTGTGTCTAAAGCTATCCTCGCATCTCCCCCTGCCATTTCGGCAAGTATCCGAAGTGTTTTTTCATCATATCTGATATCCAGATTTCCAAAGCCTTTGTCTTTATCGTTAATGGCGTTCTTCAGGATTTTCATAAGGTCGTCTGCCGACAGTCTTTTGAATTCATATATGTTGCGCACTCTGCTCAGCACCGCGTTGTTTATTGAAAAATACGGATTTTCGGTAGTGCTGCCTATAAATTTAATTACACCCTCCTCAAGAGCCTTGAGAAGCGAGTCCTGCTGCAGCTTGTTCCACCTGTGAAACTCGTCTACATATACATAGGTTGTTTCCTGCTGGAGTCCGTAAAATCTAAGCTTTGCCTTTTCGATAAGCTCCTTTAATTCCTTGGTGCCTGTGGTCGAAGCATTTATTTCAACAAAGCCTGCGTCCATTTCCTTTGCCACAATTCTGGCAAGTGTTGTTTTGCCTGTGCCCGACGGTCCGAAAAACACTGCCGAGTCAAAGGTCTTGTTTTTGATTGAATTGTAAAGCAGAGAGCCTTTGTAGAGGAAATGGGTCTGCCCTGCAAATTCCTCCAGTCTGTCAGGTCTCATTCTTGTAGATAAAGGTATCATATTAATCCTCACTTATTTGAGCTCTGTAACAAACACGCCGTCATAGTCAATGTCTGCCATAGCTGTTTTTGCCTTGTCTTTTGTACTGAATATCTCTCCTACCACCTTGTAGTAATCGTCTTTTTCTATAACCGAGGTTTTTATGCCCTCGTCTTTAAGTTCGGAGGCTCGCTCTTTAGCCGCAGCCTTTGTTGAAAAGCTGCCGAACTGTATCACATAGCCCTCCTCTGATGCATCTTTTTTGTCCTCAACGATTGTCTTCTGCTCCTTTGTTTCGGATCTGCTGTCCTCCGTCTTGTCCTTATTGCTGTTTTTGTCCTCGGAAACAGACGGACGGTATTTGTCCCATATGGTTTCAAGTGACGGGAATTCAAATCCCAGCAGAGGGTAAAGAACAAATCTTGTGGTAAGATAGCCTGCAATTACTGCAGCTATAAGGATAAGCAGAACTGCATTAAAGCCTATTCTTTCGTTTCTGCCTCTTGCAGAGGGTCTTCTTCTGTTGTATCTGGGTCTTCTGTATCTCATAGATGCCCTCCTGTTAAACATAGTAAATAATATTTAGCAGGTGGACAAATTAGAACTACAATTGTATATTGAACAGAAGCTCCGCAAGCTCGTCAGCTTCTTCAATTTCATCAAGAAGCGCCTGCGCCTGTTCAAGCTGAAGCTCGTTAAACACTTCATAGCCGCTTTGCCTGAGCAGTCTTACCGCCATGCCTTCACCGGGAATTTTAGTGCCTGTGAAGCTTCCGTCATAAATTCTGCTGCTGCCGCATGCAGGGCTTCCCTCTTTCATAACGGCAAATGCTATCTCATGTTCATCTGCAAGCTCCAGTGCGTATTCCGCACCTTTTGTATATTCGGCCGTTACATCTATCCCGTCTGAATTGATTACCTTGTTCCCTGTGATTTCTGACGGCGCTCTCGGAACAGGCAGGCCTCCCGCAACTTCAGGACATACCGGTATCAGCCTGCCTTCTTTCTGCCATTTTTCAAATATATCATCTGAAAGGCGTTTTGCCTTGCCGTCATATCTGACTGCGTGACCGTAAAGGCACGCGCTTATAAGTATTTTTGTCATAATTTCTCCAAATCTATATAATTAATGAACTGCTATTTCCTCACTGTGCGTATGCTCGTGCACGCTGCCGTCTATCATATGCTTGTGACCATGCGAATGTTCGATTATATGCGTATGGGTACTGCCGTCGTGAGTGTGAGTCACAATATGGGTGTGTATATGAGTATGGTTTACAATAATCGTATCTGCGGCAACCAATGCCGAGCCTGCCAGCATTATTACAAGGGCTGTGAAATAGTTTACAGACAGCGTCTCGTGCAGACATACAAACGATAAAAATGCCCCCACAAACGGCGCGATGGCATAATATGCGCTTGTCTTTGCCGCTCCAAGCCTGCTCTGCGCTCTGATATAAAAGAAAATACTGAGTCCATACGATACAAACCCCAGTGCAAGCACAATAAGCACAAGACCTATATCCGGCAGGGGCTCTCCTGTAATCATCGCAATTGTAAATGAACCAAGCCCCGAAAATATGCCTTTTAGCATAATTATCTGATATGTGTTCTTTGATGATATTTTGCGGGTGCAGTTGTTTTCAAATCCCCAGCATACCGCCGCCAGCAGTACAAATGCGGAGCCCCACGAAAACTGCAGGCTCGACATATCCTCAAAGGATAAAATCATACTCGATATGGTTATGAGTGCAATTCCGGCCCAGAGCCTAACAGATACAGCCTCTTTAAATATAACAAGCGCTATGACTGCGGTTGCAGCTATCTCAAAGTTGTTGAGAAGTGAAGCATTTGCAGCTGTTGTTGCGCCAAGCCCGTACATAAGGCATATCGGCGCTGCTATATCAAGCAAAATCATTCCCAGCACATAAGGCCGATCACTCCTGTTAAGGCTGCTGTTTTGGGCTGTTTCTCTGTTTTTTCTCGCCATATATATGATGCCTACGCCTATGCCCGCGCCAAGATACAGGACTGCTGCCATCATAACAGGCTCTATACTTCCAAGCAGTATCTTAGATGCCGGAATATTAATCGCATAAAACACTGCCGCAAGAATAGCAGACAGAGCCGCCACGCAGTTTTTTCGGTTCATCTGTCACCTCACCGCTTAATACTTTTGATTGCCTCATCAAGTATTATTTCCGCCAGCTCGTCCTTGCTCATTATAGGGAGCTGCTTTATTTCTTCAGAATTAATCAGTGTGGCAACATTGGTTGCAGTTCCAAAGCCCGCTCCCTCTGTCCTCAGACTGTTTGCCACAATCATATCTGCATTTTTGGCTTCAAGCTTTGCCTTTGCGTTCTCTATGAGATTCTGGGTTTCCATTGCAAATCCGCATATATACTGATTTGCCTTTTTGATTTTTCCCGCTTCTTTAAGGATATCTCTGGTACGCTTCATTTCAACAGACATATCTCCGTCTTTTTTCTTGAGCTTCTCATCGCTTACCTGAGCGGGAGTATAGTCTGCAACGGCTGCTGCCATAACTATTATATCTGCGTCATCTATTTCACTCATTACGGCGTTGTACATGCTTTCTGCATCTGTAACCTTTATCACCTTTGTAAAAATCGGTGGCTCTATGTGAGTTCTGCCGGTTACAAGTACAACCTGCGCGCCTCTGTAGGCTGCGCATCCTGCTATGGCATATCCCATTCTGCCGCTTGAATGATTAGTAATATACCGCACGGGATCTATCGCCTCCATAGTAGGTCCTGCCGTAACCAGCACCTTTTTGCCTCTCAGGTCTTTGGCATACTGTATTTCACTCAATATATGCTCAACCAGCAGTTCAGGCTCAGGCAGCTTGCCTCTGCCGGCATCGCCGCAGGCTAAGAGCCCGCTTGCAGGCTCTATTATTCTGATGCCGCAGTTCTGACATCTGCGCAGGTTGTCCTGTAAAATATTGTTGTTATACATATTGGTGTTCATTGCCGGGGCTATAAGTTTCGGGCAGGTGCACGCCATAAATGTTGTTGTAAGCATATCGTCTGCAATACCGTTTGCAATCTTCCCTATTATATTTGCCGAAGCCGGCGCAACCATAAACAGGTCTGCTTTTTTGGCTAATGATATATGTTCAATGTTAAAGTCAAAATTCCTGTCAAAGGTATCTGTAATACATCTGTTGCCTGTGATTGCCTCAAATGTCACCGGAGTTATGAACTGAGTCGCATTCTCAGTCATTATAACCTCGACGTTTACTCCCAGTTTCCTGAGGCTGCTGGCTACAGAAGCCATTTTGTATGCGGCAATACTACCTGTAATACCTAGTACCACTGTTTTATCTTTAAGCATCATATCCTCCTGATATCTACAATATTATCTATATATTATACTACCATTTGCATATTTCATCTACAAAAAAAGAAGAACTCACAAGAGTTCCTCTAAATAGCATTATTCTTCAATCCATTCTACAGTATATTTTTTATCCACAGCCTCCCCTGCATTTTTAACATACTGCTCGAGCAGAACTTTTACTCTGTCATATGCCTGTGCCTTAAGCGTGTCATCTTTTTCAGCTTCTTTGAGCATTTGCTCTTGTGCTTTTACTAGTGATGTTTTCTTTTCCTCCGCAGTGATTTTTGTAAACCACCCTTTATCAATAATCGGGTCAGAAACAGTTTTTTCTAAAATGTCAGGAGAACCTAATATCCCTGCTTCCGGCAGTTTAATCTTTACAACACCATTTGCACTTGGTTCTGAAACAGTTATTTCTTTTGCATCTACACCTATTCTCACCAAACCGGTATATTCAAACCACATTTGTTTATAGCCTATATTTCCAATACCAAAAAGCTTACCGCTTTTATCGTGGTGCAGTCTCGCCACATTATGATAATAAGCCTCTAAAGTAGCTATCTCTGCGATATTTCTGATTTCTGTCTGACTTAAGTCATTTTCTGTTTTGTTCACACAGCCGGAAAAAAGACCCACACAAACAGCGACTATCATAATGCCTGATATAATTTTATTCAGTCTCATTATTATCACCTGCACTTTCTTCATTCCATACAATTTCATAACCTTCCGGTTCTATAATAGGAAGCAGAAGACCTTCTATAGTCTGTTTTAGGTTCTGCTCTGCTATATTATATATTGTATCGGTTTCTTTAACTTCTTTTTGTGCATCATTTTTGCAGGCTGTAAGTACATCTTTAAAATTGTAGTCTGCGTTTTCCGGCATAAATTCAAAAGACGACTCCTCAATAACAGGTCTTTCAATTTCTATATCAGGGATAACAGGGTTATCGTCTTCTTTTTGTTATCCACACTAAATTTAATTTTTGACATATCCACAGATGCAGTTACTGTTGACTTGTAATATACATAATAGCTGACATCTCCATCTCTATTTTTAATATCTGCAATGCCATTATGAACAAATCGTGCTGTAGATACTTTACTTATGCAAACAACTTTTTCTAAGTCACTATCAGATATGTATGTGGTTTTCTGAAATGCAGAAAACCCGAAAACTGCTATTGCGACTACTACCGCTATGATTATTGCTATAGCAATCCTAAATTTTTTTGAAAGGCTTCTATGTTTCTTTATTTTCTTCTTTTTATTTGTTTCTTCTAGAATAACATCTGTTCTTTCTTCTGTCATATTGTTTACTCCTTGTTCGACATTTACCAAGTATTAAACTTATTCAGTTTCTATTTGTTCTGTAAAGATAATTTCTTCTTCTGTACTAACATGATTAGGATTGCTTAACGATGTATCTTTTAAGTTTTCTCTCAGTTTTTCACAACATGGCTTAAACGAAAAATATGTAAATCCTCCGCCTATAACGCCTCCAGCAACAGGTATTGCTTTTTTAAAGAATCCCGCGAATACCTGTTTTGTCATCTTTACTCCGAACCATTTCGCAACACTTTTAACTATAGGATATACAGCGCCTTTAGTAAGCGCTTTATTCAGTAGCTGTTTCTCAACGCCGTTAGCTAGTGCCCTTGCCATAGCCTTTAATGCATTATTTGCTCCATTAACTCCATACCTTACTCCCAAGCAGATTATTAATATATTCATAGTTTCAGAGTCAAATGAATGTCCCTTTTCTGATGTATCTATTTCAGGAAATCCATACAGATACATTAATTTCTGTACAGTTCTGAGCATATAGCCATAATACTGCGCTATATCAGCAGGAATTGTTGCAACCATTGCCACACCACCCGGCACTCCTAGTGCTGTTGATATTCCAGATACACAATTGCGCTCAAATTTAATAACTTCATCAGCAATTTTATCAATTTCCTCCGGTGAAATCTTTGCATATGCAGGATTAAAGTTCACAGCAGCCTCTACTGTTTCATCTGGAAAATTCTTAAACAGTTCTTTTCTTAAAAAATCAGCGCGGTTAATCCTTATACCTGGTGTTTTTAGCCCCTTAATAATAATATCTTCTATGTCTATTTCTCCATTACCGTTTTCATCAATTGCACTGATTATTGTACCTTTTGATTTAACAACCAGATTTTTTATTTTCTCTGACGGTTGAGTTGCATTACTTTCAGAGTTTTTTGCACTTTTATCTGTTCCGTTTTTACTCATTTTCACACCCTCGCAGTTCTTTATACCAGCATACTTTCAGACTTTTATTTTGCCAAAAAGGAAAAGCCGGCAACAAGCCGAACTTTCCGAATTTTAATCTTGTTATTATTCTAATTCAGTTAATGCAGTTAGAATATCTTCTTCTAAAGAATTTTGTTGTGTCGCTGTAAGTTCCTCTGATGTTCTTATAATTATTGTACCGTATACTTTATGAGAACCATTATCTAAAAATGTCCCGTCAAATCCTGACAGGTATTTATTTCTTTTTTTTGCTTCCGCTACACTCTTATATACTTCTATGCTTCCACCGCTATCAGTTCCGTCTTCAACTACATCTCCTGTATTTAAACCATATGGGTCTTTAACTAACGGTGATGAGAAATATATCTGCGCAACGTATCCTCCCGGTTTATTCAGTTTTCCATTGGGATCATTGTCTTCGGTTGCTGCTTCAATCTTATTTATATCTTTAACATTTTTAAGCCTCTCAATTACAAAATCTTCTTTGGGACATACAAGCATTTTATATTGTTTCCTGCTGTCCGCCAAAGCCTGCTCCATATTTCTAATATCATTGATTTCTTCAGTGATATCTATGCCCTTAATTGTATCAACAACTTTATAAATTTCATCTATGTCGGATGGCACACCTGGAATTTTAATTTCATTGCTACTGGCATTTTCTATAGCCTTTTGTAATGATGTCTCAATTGTATTATCTAATGCTTTCTCATCTACTTTTAGGAGAATTTCCGCTTTTTCTATCTCTGCATCTCTTTCTTCAATCTGTGTTTCAATCCTGCTCACTTCGTTCTTGTAAGCTTCTTTTGCGGCTTCTTTTGCAGGATTACCACAACCAATAACAATACAACTGATCATAATAACAAAACTAATAAGTAAAATATCCTTTCTTTTCATAATGCTTCCTACTCTTTCTTTACTGAATTTTAATATATGACACATAAATCATATTTACAGTTTCATATTACATCTGATCCATTATCATCACAGACTCTTTTTTTAAGCCTTTCTACCTGTTCAAGCAATGTAATAAATTCTTCATTGTCTGCTTCAAAATCAAACTCAGGTATACCTTTTATTATTATAAATTCTGTAAACTTAATCTGTTTATCTATCTCTCTTTTTTCTTTGTTCAAATTCCTTATATGCTCCTCTAAAAAATGTGTTTCCGCTTCTTCCGGTAAACCAATCACACTTTTGATTTCTTCCAATTTTAAGCCTCCTTTTTTATAAATTAGAATTTTGACAAGCCTATTCAATGACTCCCGGCTGTACAGTCTTTCATTTCCGATTGCCCTTTCTGCTGGAAGTATGCCAACATCATCGTAATACTGTAGTGTTCGCTTGGATATACCCGCTAGCTTACAAGCCTCTTTTATCTTTTTCATATGGACTCCCTTTCCATGAAATTCAGTGTAAACCATCACGCAAGCGTGATAGCAATACCCATTTCATTAATGAATAAATTAATTTCATAAAAGGACTTGTAAATTTCGCGAAAGCATATTTACATTCTATGCCAAAAATATCTGCAAATAAAAAATGACAAGCAATACATATTGCCTGTCACTATAAAATCATCATTTTTAAATATCATCTATTATATCTACCTTATTTTACTCACTAAAAAAGCCACTACCTGTTACGGTAATGGCAATTCTTTTAATCATACACCTTAATTGTGATATATCTTACTCCCCATTTAATGCACTGTGAATTTGTGTTCATATATACGTCAATGATATTCCCCTTAATCATTCCACCGGTATCTGCCGCTGTCGCATATCCGTAGCCCGGTACATATACTTTGGTTCCAAGCTTGATAACTCTAGGGTCTACGGCAATTACGCCTTTGGCAGCCTTTTTGCCGCTGGCGGTTGTGCCGCCGCCTGAATATGCATAAGCCTTAACCTTGATTGTTCTCGGATGTGTAGTCGCCTTTGTTTTTTTGGAAAGGTCGCTTTCTACAAAGCCGTCATTGTCACTCAATGCATATGCTGATACCTTATAGGTCTTTTTGGTGTTGGTATCAAGACCTGTATTGGTATATGAACATTTGTCCTCGTCAGTTATTGTTTTGATACAGGTATATCTGCCTTTTGATTTGTTGTACCTGTATACTTTGTATCCGTCCGCATTGTCTACGGAGTCCCAACTTACTTTAATCTTTGATTTACTGATGCCTCTGGCTCTGACATTATCAGGCGCATCAACATCATCGGCAGTCAGTAAATCTTCATCTGCAATAGTTTCTAAACTTGGGGAAGCTGTCTGCTGGGATAAGGTGTTTTCGTCGTCTGCAAATCCAGTTACAGTTGAAAACCCCATCGTGATCATCATTACTGCAACAAACAGACTGATCCATCTAAATCTCATAGATATTCCTTTCTTTCTAGTTTGGACTAGTTTTATCTCATTTCAGCACTAATTCTACCACAATTTTGCCACACCTGTCAAGCTTTTATACCCAAAACTAGAAACTGGAAAGATTATCTATACAATCAGATCCGCAAACTGTGCGCCTATAAGGTGCACAAGTTCATGGGGGTTAACCCCTACCGATATTCCGGGTTTACCTGCGCTTACATATATTTTATCAAGCTCGCAGGCTGAATTATGAACAGCGGTTTTAAACTGTTTTTTCATACCTGCGGGAGAACAGCCGCCCTTGATATATCCTGTAACTTTAGTTATATCCCTGGCATGAAGCATTTCTATTTTTTTCTCGCCGAAAACCTTTGCGGCTTTTTTAAGATCAAGTTCTTCTGCAACAGGTATTACACAGACATAATGCTCCCTGCTGGTACCTGTTGTCACAAGAGTCTTGAAAACCAGAGTTTCGTCTTTGCCTGTTTTGTGCGCAGCTTCAACTCCGCTGACAAATCCCTTTGAGGTATCATATTCCATTATATCGTAGCTGATGCCCGCTGTTTCCAGCGTTCTCATCACATTTGTCTTAGTATGTTTGCTCATTTTCCCGGCTCCCTTACCATATATGTGTTTTCAAATCCGTATTTATCTGATTTGGCAATGCCGATTACCTTAAATCCCTCTTTCTGATAAAATGCCACATCTTCCGGGGTGTTGGTAAACAGCATAAGAGGTCTGTTTCTGCCGTCTGCATATTCTGTGATTTTGTGTATAAGCTTCCTGCCTCTGCCCTGTCCCTGACAGCTTCTTCTTACGCCAAGGAAATCAATATAAATATGCGGATACGGTATATCCATTGTTTTTTCGAGCTCATCAAGCTCATCAAATACAGCGATGCGTCTGTTTTTTTCTTCCTCGGTAAGCCTGTTCATTGCGGCATTGTAGCCGTCGGAATAACAGCCTGCTTCAATGTATCTTGAAGTAGTGTACTGCATATCCTCCGAGTCCACAATCACTATACCGTCATCAATATTCTCATCGGTGGAATACGCATGACCGTATTTCAAATCATACATTCCGTAAAATCTGATGGTCGCCTCCATTGCGGCAAGTTTTTTGTCCATCTGCGGAAAAGCCTCCGCAAGCTTGGGATAATCGTGAAATGCATCAAGCCACATTGTAAACAGCTTTTCGCTTTCGTTTTTTCTGATTTCGTATAACCCCTGTATCATATTCCTATCCTATAACCATCTGTGCAATTCTTACAGTGTCCATAGCGTCTGCGGCATAATAGTCCGCTCCTATCTGCTCGGCATAATCCGCTGTAATAACTGCGCCTGCAACTAAGATTTTTGTCTCGGGGCTGTGCTCTCTCATCAGTCTGATGGTTTCCTCCATTGACGGCACAGTGGTTGTCATAAGCGCCGATAAGCCTATCAGACTGCAGCCCTTTGCGTTTTCAAGCACTGTTTCAGGCGGAACATCCCTGCCCAGATCCACAACATAAAAGCCGTAGCTTTCAAGAAGCGCCTTTGCGATATTTTTGCCTATGTCGTGAATGTCACCCTTAACAGTTGCTATAACTATTTTTTTGCTCTCATCGGTATTTGAAGGCATTCTGCTCTTGAGTATGTCAAAAGCTCTGCCTGCCGCTTCAGCCGACATTATAAGCTGGGGCAGAAATATTTTTTTTGCCTCAAATTCCTCTCCCGCAGCATTAAGCGCAGGTATAAGCTCTGTATTTATTATATCAATAGGCGCTGTATTTTCAAGAAGCGCCGCAGTTATTTTCTCGGCAGCCTCCGAAAGGCCCTTCTGAATTGCATATGAAAGCGTTATTTCTTCTGTTTTTACTTCCTGTTTTTTCTCTTCTCTGCCCTCTGTATACGCTATATATTCCATACAGCCCTTGTCTTTGCCTGCAAGCGCCTTATATGAGTAGTAGGCTTTCATCATATCCGGCGAATAAGGGTCCATTATGGCCGCATCAAGTCCGGCATAAAGAGCCATCGTAAAGAACGATGAATTGATTATGCTTCTGTTTGGAAGTCCGAAAGAAACATTGGATACACCAAGGCTTGTCGATACTCCAAGCTCCTGTTTTATCTTTGTTACCGCAGCAAGGGTTACAGCCGCGCTGGTATCGTCTGAAGATACCGTCATTGTAAGCGGATCGACTATTATGTCTTTTTTGTCTATGCCGTATTCTGCAGCTTTGTTTACAATTCTCTGCGCAATATTAAATCTGCCCTCTGCGGTCTCCGGAATACCGTCCTCGTCCATAGTAAGAGCCACTACTACTCCTCCGTATTTTTTAACAAGAGGAAATACGGCGTTCATGCTTTTGGCGCTGCCGTTTACGGAGTTTACCATAGGCTTGCCGTTATATATACGCATTGCTTTTTCGAGAGCAGCGGTATCAGATGTATCAATCTGAAGCGGCAGGTCTGTAACTGTCTGAAGCTCTCTTACAAGCTCTGACAGTACCTCAGGCTCATCAATATCGGGAATTCCCGCATTGACATCAAGTATGTGGGAACCTGCCTCCTCCTGCTTTATCGCTTCTGTAAGTATATAGTTGTAATCTCTGTTTCTAAGTGCTTCTTTTACTTTTTTCTTGCCTGTAGGGTTAATTCTCTCACCGATTATAACGGGGAGCCTGCCAAGCTCTGCCGTATGCGAGTATGAAGAAACAAGGCTGTAAGTCTTAGGAGATACAGCCTTAAACGGAATATCTCTGACTTTGTCTATCATCTTACTGATATATTCAGGCGTGGTGCCGCAGCAGCCGCCAAGTATCGTTGCGCCCTGTTCTGCAATCTCTGCCATAATACCAGCGAACGCATCCGGAGATATGTCATAGACTGTCTGTCCGTCCTTTATCTGAGGAAGTCCCGCATTCGGGTTTACTATAATCGGAACAGAAGCATATTCTGCGTAGGTTTTAACTATAGGCAGCATTTTGTCGGGACCAAAGGAGCAGTTCATACCTATGGCATCGGCGCCAAGACCCTCAAGCATTGCAATCATAGTCTTTGCATCAGCCCCTGTCATCAGCTTGTGTCTTTCATCATAGGCGTTTGTAACAAACACCGGCAGATTGCTGTTTTCTTTTGCCGCAAGCAGAGCCGCCTTTGTTTCATAGGAGTCGTTCATGGTTTCTATAATTATGAGGTCTGCTCCGAAGTTTACAGCATATTCGGTACACTCTTTAAAAATGCTGACGGCTTCTTCAAACTCCATATTACCCATAGGTTTTATGAGTCTGCCTGTAGGTCCTATATCATAGGCTATATATTTGTTTTCATATCCTCTGACTGCTTCCTTTGCGCATTTAACGGCAGCCTCCGCATACTCTGCGGCATTGTCAAATTTAAGGCTGTTTACACCAAAGGTATTGGTTGTTACTATATCCGAGCCTGCTTCAAGGTAGGCCTTATGAATTGCCGTTATCCTGTCAGGATGGTCTATATTCCACTGCGCCGGCTGCTCTCCGGATTCAAGCCCCATGTCCTGAAGCATAGTTCCGAAGCCCCCGTCAAAGTATATTTTTTTTGTTTTAATTGCTTCTAAAATATTCATGACTTTATCCCCATAATCGCTGTGATGGTTTTCATCGGCGTCATCATAAATGAATCATTTACGCTTATGCCTATTTTGTATGCGTCTACAAATTCCAGGAGTCTGCCCTGCATTTCGAGGGTGAAGTCTCCGTATCCCGGAGCAAATCTGGCCTTGGTCTGCTCCGGCAGGCTGTCTTGTATATAGTCGCAGAGCGCCTCTACTGCAGAGGATGCCACCGCATCAAGCACAAAGTGCTTTGCAGTCGAAACAAGAGATGCATTTCTCAGCACTCTGTCCACGTCATGCCCTATAGTTGCCGCAAGCACATACGCGCTGCCGCAGCCTGTAAGGTTTCTCCTGAGATTGGCGCTTGCAATATTGCCAAAGCCCAGATTACAACCGTTTTCTGTAAATCTGATATCGGTCTTTTTTAATATGTATGAACAGTTCATAGCCGACAGTATTTCATCTGCCACGCTGTCCGTAAACTCCTTTGAGGCGCTGTCATCTGCGCCGCCAAGTCTTGCTTTAAGCTCTTTTGGATTTATGACGATTTTGTCATTTGAAACCCTTGTCATCCTATAATCTCCGATACGTTATTCTGAAGCGCCTCTACTACCGACGGATTGTTCATAGAATAAATATGTACGGCTTTTACTCCGTTGGCATAAAGGTCTACAATCTGCTCTGTGGCGTATGCTATTCCTGCCTGCTTCATAGCCTTAGGATTATCTCTGAACCTGTCTACTATACGCAAAAATCTCTGCGGCAGTGCGTTCTGGGATATTGATACTACTCTCTCTATCTGCTTTGCGCTTGTAATAGGCATAATACCTGCAATTACAGGTACATCAACACCTGCTTCACGCAGTCTGTAAAGGAAGTTGTAATATATATCATTATCAAAAAACATCTGTGTAGTCAGGAATTCAACACCTGCATCCACTTTCTTTTTGATGTTGGCTATATCCTCCATACTTGAACTGCTTTCAGGGTGCGTTTCCGGGTAGCATGCTCCGCCTATGCAAAATCCGCCGTACTCTTTGATTTCGGTTACAAGTTCACTGGCATATCTGTATTCCATCCTGCTGCGGTCAAGCCCCTCAGGTATATCGCCTCTGAGTGCAAGTATGTTTTCGATGCCGTTTTCTCTAAGCTTGTCCAGCATGCCCCTTACCTGCTGTCTGCTCGAGGACACGCAGGTAAGATGCGCTATTGAAGTAACACCTTTTTCTCTGATATCTCTTGCAATATCAACCGTATATTTTGATGTGCCTCCGCCTGCGCCGTATGTAACACTCATAAAAGACGGCTTGCGGTCTGCGATTTCTTCTATGGCGAATTTCACTTTTTCAAATTTGTCGTCTGTTTTTGGAGGGAAAACCTCAAACGAAAGGCTCAGTCTGTCCTGTCTAATAATATCTGTTATCTTCATATCCTGTGTACCTCCTAATATAATAACAGGCAGGGTAAATATCATATACCCCGCCAGAAATTCTGTTTAGTAAATCATACAAGTCTTCTGCCCATCAGTACGCCCATGGCTGATGCCATCATCAGACCTCTGGTCCAGCCGCTTGAGTCACCAAGACAGTAAAGACCCGGCATACTTGTGTTGAAGTCTTTATCCATTTTTACTCTATTGCTGTAGAATTTAATCTCCGGCGAATAAAGAAGTGTTTCTGCAGCAGCAAATCCCGGCACCACATGATCGAGTGCCTGTATGAAATTGATTATATCTGTCATTGTTCTGTATGGGAGTCCCGCCGTTATATCTCCTGCAACCGCATCTGTAAGGGTCGGTTTCACATTGGATCTTGCAAGTTCTCTCTCCCAGGTTCTCTTGCCGTCAAGTATATCTCCGTATCTCTGAACCATTATTCTGCCTGCGCCGAGCATGTTGGTAAGCTCTCCTACCTTTCTGGCGTATACCATAGGCTTGTCAAAAGGCTCTCTGAAATGGTGTGATACAAGTATTGCAAGGTTTGTATTGCCGGATTTTAAATCCTTGTAGGAATGTCCGTTTACTACAGCCAGATTGTCATCGTAGTTTTCCTGGCTTACAAAACCCCCCGGATTCTGGCAGAAAGTACGAACCTTGTCTTTGTAAGGGTTAGGATAACCTATAAGCTTTGACTCATAGAGTACGCTGTTGACATGCTCCATAATCTCATTTCTGACCTCTACTCTGACGCCTACATCTACAATACCCGGCTCGTGCGCCACATTGTGTCTGTCACACAGTCTGTCAAGCCAGTCTGCACCGCGTCTGCCTGCTGCAATAACGACGCTGCCTGCTTCAATGCTGAATTCTTTTTTGCCGTCAGATGCAATAACTCCCGCGCATCTGCCGTCCTCAACTATTATATCTACACATTCACAGCTGAACATAATCTCAACGCCGTTTGCCTGCAGGTGTTTTTCAATTGCTTCATATATGTCCTGAGCTTTCTCTGTGCCGAGATGTCTGATAGGACAGTCTACAAGCTTGAGTCCCGCTTTGATTGCACGTTTTCTGATTGCCTTTACCTCTTCTTCGTTGCCGATGCCCTCTATCTTGCTGTCAGCGCCAAAGTCGAGATATATTTTATCTGCATAGTTAATAGTTTCCTGCGCATTGTCTTCGCCGATAAGCTGCGGCAGATCTCCTCCGACCTCATAGCTTAATGAGAGCTTGCCGTCGGAAAAAGCGCCTGCTCCGGAAAATCCTGTTGTAATATGGCAGGGCTGACAGTTGACACACTGTCCGGTCACTTCCTTGGGGCATCTTCTGTTTTCGATAGCTCTGCCTTTTTCAAGGATCATAATGCTTTTTTTACTGCCCTTGTTTAACATTTCAAGCGCTGTAAATATTCCGGCAGGTCCGGCACCAACTATAACTACATTTTTTTTCATTACATTTCCCTCACTTTTCAAAAAAATGATTTAATAATCCAAAACACAAGGGCTATTATAGCAAACAATGTGTTAAAAATAAAGTGCTTTTTGATAAAATCCACAAATAATTTTATTTTTTTTATTGTTTTGTCACAATAAAGCTGCTTTTTCTTACAACGGCGCAGGTATATACGGGTAATACAGCACCATAAAAACAATCTGAAGTACTAAAATCACAGGAATTCCTACTGTAAATTTTCTGTGTCTTGTCTTGTGATGAAAAACCCTCATTCCTGCCAGCGCTCCTATTGAGCCTCCCAGCAGCGCCGCAAGTATAAGCGACGCCTCTGATATTCTCCATCTGCCTTTTACTGCTCTTGCTTTGTCTGCACCAAACATTATAAATGTAATAATATTTACCGCCGCAGGATATATAACAATCGCTTCTAAAACCATCAGAGCAGCTTCAGAGTCTTTGCGGGATTGTCGGCGGCCCTAACATTGCCTGCCACTTTCTGTATTATTCCGTTTTCATCAATTAGATATGTGGTGCGGACAACTCCCATTGTTTTTTTACCGTAGTTTGTTTTTTCTTTCCAGACATCATAAGCTGTGATGCAGGAAAGCTCTGTGTCTGACAGAAGTGTAAAAGGAAGATTGAATTTCTCTTCAAACTTCTTGTGTGAAGCAACGCTGTCTTTGCTGACTCCGATTATTACTGCACCCTTCTCTGTAAACTGCGGATAAAGCTCTGCAAACCCGCATGCCTGTTTGGTGCAGCCTGCAGTATTGTCTTTCGGATAGAAATACAGGATAACCTTGTGTCCTCTGTATTCATCCAGCGTATGTATTTTGCCGTTCTGGTCGGGAAGCTCAAATCCCGGCGCTTTTGTCCCTGCTTCAAGCATATCAGTACCTCCGTTTCTGTTTGTATCACATTATAAATCATATCTTAACTGTTTTAATCTGCTGATTTCCTTCTGCAGATTTGCAAGAAATCTTCCTGCATGGGCTCCGTATCATTTATAGCTGATTTGCCGATGACCATTTGCTTTTAATTCTTATTTTTCGGCTTGCTCATCTGCAAGTTCCTGCACCAGGTAATCATCACTCATACAGTGCATATCAGATACGCCCTCGCTCATTAATTCATACAGCTTCGAATGATAAAAAATATCCAAAGCTTCTTTTAGTGTAATATTTGTTTTCTCAGCAAACTTCTCGACTATCCGAGCATACTTTTTCTGCAACAATACAGGATTTGCATTCATACCTGTTTACTCCTTTCAAAATGCAGATATTTATCAATGGCTTCCTGTGAGCGCAGGCATATCTGCAGGTTTGGTTTTTCATATCTCAGTCGGCTTATTGCTTCTGTTTTATCTATCAGTCCGTCAAAGAACAGTTCAACCGTATTAAATACCTTATCGTTTGCAACACCACTGACAACAATATCATAGTCTGTTTTATCATTACCGCTTCGACAATTCAAAATGAAGTCCAGCCATTCTTCTGAATATGAATCAAATTTCAGCAGTTTAAGCCTGCTAAAGGCGATTTCATCAAACTCAAAGCATGATATAATTCCGTTTTTTCCGCGTCGTTTAAATTTACTGCACCAGTTTACAGCCTACTCATAAATAGGTGTAGTGTAGAAGCCTGTTCCAAAGTCCAGATTCGGTCTGGAGTATATTAGAGCCGGTCTTGATATTTCAAGCCAGGAACCATGATACAAAATCATACTTCAACACCTCTTTCTTTCATAACATCAATAATGTCATCAATAATATAGTCCTTGCTCTGTGTATGCAGGATTTCAAACTCCGGAACAATGTATCCGTAAAGAATATCGCTTTTTTCCGCTAAAGCAGAATAAACTGCCCTTGCATCTTTATTCAGTCTTATAGCAATATTTTCGATACAGAATATTGCAAACTCAAGCCTATCAATATTGTATTTTTCCTCTGTACTGTTCATAAATTGTACTACAAAATTAATAATAATATTACCTCTGCTATATTGTGCAGCCACCGTCTCTACTCTGTTGGGAACATTTATTACAATAATTGTACTGTAATGCTTATTAATAATCAACATCAATTGGGGAACATTTCTTTACTGTAATCATCAAAAATGCTCCCCAATATGTAAACGCTCTAATATTTATTTTTTCATGTTCTGCTCTAATTCCAGCATATATTTATCAAAGGCGCTGTAAAATATGACACGCATGTTATTACGTACATACGGGCGTATTTCCTGCAATAGTTCAATACCATTTATATAAGGCATTTCCACATCCAGAAATAACAAGTCAGGCTGGTATTGTATAATACT
>ERZ857965.901-NODE-901-length-35519-cov-3.015396_pt1 | contig 35519 bp, 26 predicted proteins | sample MGYA00519758_ERZ857965 | MGnify/ENA primary metagenome ERZ857965 (study PRJEB31778, sample SAMEA3449381) | human gut metagenome | biome: human gut; feature: human-associated habitat; material: faeces | place: United Kingdom | collected 2010/2012 ... | reverse complement strand
AGCAGGATTCCGGAAAATCCCTAAGCTATCGCTACACCAGCCATGACGGCCCGAAGACCGCGGTCGTGAATATAACCGCCGAGACGAAGGGCGGCCCCACTGCCAAGCACTTCGCCAAGCTGGCCAAGAAGAACAACAGGTACATCATTTACGGAGCCTCCGAGATGCCGGAAGGCGGCCCCATAACGGAAAACGGTAAGAAGAAGGTTTACAATTCCGCCTTCATCTGCTCGCCGGACGGCGCGGTCGATACCTATCAGAAGATCCATCGCGCCGGAGCCGAAGACTAGTGGTCGGTGGCCGGCAACACGCCACTTGGTGCGCCGTCTGGTGTTCACCTCCCAATTGGCAACGGGCCTTCTGCTACAACAAGCAGGAGAGCAGCGTCAGAACCGCCAGCCCGCCTTGCATGGGAAAGATCTTCGGGCTACTGGTGGCGGCGCCGTAGGCGGCTACAGCCACCACATACAGCATCAGCGCAATCACTGCCGCCTTGCTGGCGAACGCGAACACAGACACCAGCATCAAGACCGCCAACAATCCGTTGTACACACCCTGGTTCTTGAACAGCGTGCTGACCGAGTCTTCCCGCAGCGTTTCACGAGACATGCCGAAGACCTTCGCCGTCCGATCCGAATCCGTTGCGAATGTTTCCAAATACATGATGAAGAAGAATTCCAGCGCAACAAGCACCGCCAGAATCTGGGTAATAAGCGACATGCGTTTTCCTTCCCTGTTCTCTACTCCCCCAATGGATGCCGCCCGCGCTTCCCCGCGCCGGCTGGCAGGCAGCCGGCTAGAACCAGTTGCGGTGCCTCATGTAGGCAATCTCCGCCACCACAATCGCCACGCACGCGACCAACACGAGAGGATACGCTATCGGAGATGCCAGCTCGGGCATATATTGGAAATTCATGCCGTACCAGCTGGTCAGCAGCGTCAGCGGCACGAAGATGCTGGTCACAACCGTCAGCACCTTCATGGTTTCGTTCTGCTTCACGTCAAGCTGGTTCTGTTGCAGGTCGAACAGCTGGATGGCATATTCCTTCAGCGCGCGCGTACGGTCGTACAACCGGTTCGCATGCCGACTGAATAGGCCGTACAGGTTCGCATCGCTACTGTCCAGCAGGTCGTTCTCGTTCGATAGCAGCAGCTCACCGGTGTCCTCCATCTGCTCATAGTAGTAGCCCAGTCGCAGCAATTCCCTGCTCACCAGGTTGATGATCCTCGTGGCATCGTTCTGATCCATGCTCATCAGCTGTTCTTCCACCCGCTCGATGCGCTGCTCGAATTCTTCCAAGAATTCCGCATCCTCCTTGATCAGGTCCTCCAGCAGCAGGAACAGCACGCGGCCCAGCGTCAGCGGCTCGCGGCGCTTCTTTTGGCGAGAAAGCGTCTTCAGAAACCGCGAGCAGGCATCGGAATCATCCACCAGCACCAGACGCCGATCGTCTATGAAGAATCGCACGGTAAACGCACTGTGCAGCAAATCACCGCGATCAGGTCTGACCACCACACCGATGCTGCAGTCGGCAAACGCCTCGGAATGGCTTGCCGTTGCGGGCGCGACCATGCGATCGCCGATGTTTGCGGGAATGAAAGGTAGCGATTCCACGTTGAAGCCATCTGCCGAATACAGGTCCACGAACTGGAAATACGGATTGCTCTCGCCCTTCGGCAGCGCGGTTTTCCCACCGGTATTCTGCCGCATCGCATCTTTTTCGCCCGCTTCCAAGCGCACCAGCATCTCGCCGTTCAGCAGATACCGTTCGGACATTCGGACCCCTCCCCAATCGGCCGTTGCCTATTCGGACATTCGACTGCTCGATTCCGATTTTAGCGCTCAATCCGTGCGCAGGCAGACTGCCCGCATGCCGCCTCCGAACCGTCATCATCGGGAGTATGTCGTTGCTGCGCGAAAACCGTCGCCCTGCGGGACGATGGCGTACACTTCGTAAGTGCAGTAGTTTTCAAAGGAAAGGATCGACAATGGCGTTGGATAAGAATGTCGGCAATCTGCTGAATACGCAGATCAACAAGGAGTTGTATTCCGCTTACCTTTACCTCACCTTCGCAGACTATTACGAAGATCGCGGCCTGAAGGGCTTTGCGAACTGGTACATGATCCAGGTCCAGGAGGAGGTCTCGCACGCCAAGATCCTGCGCCGCTATCTGCTCGACAACGATTACGCCGTCAAGATGCTGGCCATCGATCAGCCCGACAAGACATTCTCCAACGATCTGGAACCGCTGCAGGCCGGTCTGGAGCACGAGCGCTACATCACGAACAGCATCAACGAGTGCTATCAGGCAGCTTACGATGCACATGATTTCCGCACCATGCAGCTGCTGGATTGGTTCGTGAAGGAGCAGGGCGAAGAGGAAACGAATGCCTCCGACATGATTAAGAACATGGAGCTGTTCGGCTCCGATCCGAAGGGACTGTACGACCTTGACCGCGAGTACCAGACCCGTACGTTCGTCGCACCCACCATGCCGATGTAAGCTATCGGTTTCGACGCTTTATTGCAAGGAGGCGCAGCCTGCAAGCTGCGCCTCCTCTTTTTTTTGCGCCGCGGGCGCTTTTGGGCCGCCGCCGCCCGTTGCCGGGCCCCGCCTCCAACCGAGAGCCAATTTTTGGACGAAACCTGCGGTTGGGAATGGTTTATGCCTCCCTAACAAATAGGGAGCTTACGTGAATCTTCTCAGTTTACAGAGCAATGTAAGCATTCTTGCCATTTTCGAGCCGATTTTCAGACCTCTTCCGGACACGACAAAATGTTAGAATATGTAAAACCATTCCCAAATCCATTCCTTGTCCAAAAATCGCAATTCTGTTGGCAATAATCGGGCAAAGGCATGTGCCTGTGCGCACAGGTACACACGATTACCCGCGGGCATGTGCGCGAGCGGCCGCAAACATAGGTAATCGCACGCCATCAGCTGCCGAACGAAAACGGCCCGCGAAGCGCGGGCCGTCCCTTCAGGTAATCCTCGAACTTCTGTTAGTCGTCGAAGTCCAGCATCGAAAGGTAACGTTCGCCAGTATCCGGCAGGATAACGACGATGTTCTTGCCGGCGAACTCGGGCAGCTCGGCCAACTTCGCGCCGGCGGCAGCGGCGGCACCCGCGGAGATGCCCACGAAGATGCCCTGCTCAGAGGCCAGCTTCTTCTGGTACTCGAACGACTCCTCCGTGGAGATGTGGATGATGCCATCATAGCCATCCTGGTCGAGAATCTCGGGAATGAAGCCAGGCATAATGCCCTGAATCTTGTGCGGGTGGTTCTCGCCGCCCTCGAGGACGCGGGACTCCTCGGGCTCGACCGCGTACGTCTTGACGTTGGGATCCTGTTCCTTCAGGTACTTGCCTGCGCCCGTCAGTGTACCGCCCGTGCCGACACCGGCGATGTAGGCGGCAATGTCGCCCTCGGTGTCACGCCAGATTTCAGGACCGGTGGTCTTGTAATGCGCCTGCACGTTGACCTCGTTCGTGAACTGACTGGGAGCAAAGCTGTTCTCCGTCTCGGCCAGAGCCTTCTCCGCTTCCTTGTTCGCCAGGGGAACGCCGCCGTCGACCAAGCGAAGCTCGGCACCGTATGCCTGAATCAGCTTGCGGCGCTCGACGGACATGCTCTTGGGCATGTAGATGACAACCTTCAGTCCGTAGGCGGCACCGATCATTGCCAGGCCGACACCGGTGTTGCCGGAGGTGGACTCGATGATGGTGGTGTCCTTGTTGATGACGCCGCGCTCGATGCCATCGTCGATGATGGCCTTGGCAATGCGGTCTTTCACAGAGCCGCCGGGGTTCTGCTTCTCCAGCTTGCCGTAAACATTTGCTTTGTCGGAAACGTTCAGCTTCACCAGCGGGGTATTGCCGATAAGTTCATCGATACGATTGATTGCCTTCACGGTCATGATGCGCATCCTTCCTGTCTCCTACCGACACCCGATATTTCCTATCGCTTTGGTAGGTATTTCTGTGTTGCGCTAATCATGCGTCGCGATATCGGATTCGTCAATACCCCCATTCACATGCGGTTATATGAAATTCGGATGCCGTGTTATCGATTCGGGCACTGTCTGCCCGCCATCTGGCAGAACGCCCGACCGAACGGAAGCGAGCATCCGCCGACCCGGCCGGCACGCACACGCGGCCTCCATGCGAAGGGGCATTCCGTTCGCACGGGCACTGTCTCGATCCGGCATCTGCAGAGGCGAGACAACAGACAACACGCTCGCGGGCATACGCCGCAGCGGCAAGCGGTATAGTCGTACAGAAACCATACGGGCGGCCGCAGATTGCCGCCCCTTCAAGATGGGAGGATGCATGCCGGCATACAAGGCGAAACAGATGATAGTGGTCCGCCGCGATCTGAAGATGCGTAAAGGAAAGATTGCAGCGCAATCCGGGCACGCATGCGTGGAAGCGGTGCTCATGGCCCTGGCGCGCGAGAAGCGCCTTGACCAAGTGCGCGTGCTGGCAGACGAGAACGGCGCACCCAGCTTCGCCGCGCTCGCCCACCGCCCTGATGACGTCACGCCGCTGACGGCATGGTTCGATGCGGGCGTGGCGAAGGTATGCGTGTATGTAGACTCCGAGCAGGAGCTGCTGGATCTGGCGGATGCGGGTCGCGAAAAGGGATTCGTTGTGTCGTTGATCCAAGATGCAGGCATGACGGAATTCCACGGCGAGCCCACCTACACCTGTCTGGCGTTCGAGCCACTGTTCCCGGAGCAGATTGACCCGCTGACCGGCGCGCTGCCGCTGTACTAGTCGCCCGTCCCGCCCTTCGCCTGCTGGTGACGACCGGCAAACAGCGGGCCAAACCTAATCCTGCCCGGCAAGCCAGGCGTGCATCTCCATGCACATATGCGCAAATGCCGCCGCCGTTCGCTCATTCGAAAAGGGGCGCGCAAGCATCCGGTCCAAGTATCCCTGCCGCTGCATGATGCGGCGACTTTCTGGAAACGCCAACTCAAATGCAAAGCAGATATGGCCTACCACGTAATCCGCCGGATACATGCGCTCGCCGCGCGACAGCGTGCGACGCTCCGCAAACCCGGCAAGCGCTTGAGGCGAAACCGGACTTGCCGCAAGCTCGGCTTCGCTTACGTCGTAGATGGCCTGCACAGGCTCGATGCAGTTCACCTTCACAATGTCAATCTTGTCGGCATCGCGCACCACGTCGCAGAACCAGCGAGTGCGCTCGTCCATATCGGCCGGCAGCCGGTAGTCGCTATGCCGCGCCACAGCCGCCCGTATCAGCGCATCCTGCCCACCGTCCATAGTAAATCGGCGGATGATGCCCTCCGCCCCGAACAGGATGTCCGCACCCAATGCGGCATGGCTTACGGATTCCGCATCCTTGAACGTGCCGTACCGCCGCACCTGCTCGAAGCGACCGATATCATGCAGCAAACCGCACAACCACGCCAAGTCGACATCGTCCGATTCCCCCGTCATGCTGCGGGCAATGCGGTCGCACAGGTCGGCCACGCGATACGTATGATCAATTTTCAGGCGAATCTTCGGATCCGCACTATCGTAAGCGGCAGTGTAGGCATCGAATGCTCGGCGCGCATGGAGCCGATCGACCTGCATACCCGTCTCCCTTCTGCGGCAGAGAACGACAAGATACCTGTCCGGAAGGTTACTTTACCCCCGCATCGGATTCTTCTTCCGCTTCCTGAGATTCAGCCTTGACCCCGGCAGCCAGCAGAAGCTTCAACTTGTCGGGATTCAGCGTATAGCGCTTTCCGCAGAAATGGCAGTAGACCTCGGCGGGCTCGCCGTCATCCACCAGGCTCTGCAGTTCGTCAATGCCCAGTGCCAGCACCGCGCGGATGGCGCGGTCCTCGTTGCAGCCGCAATGGAACTCCGCGGGAATGGTCTCCAGCTCTTGGAAATCCAGTCCATCCAGCACACGGCGCAGAATGTCCGCGGGCAGCAGACCGTCCTCCAGCAGATCCGTAACAGAGTTGATCTGCGCCAGATTCGCCTCCAGCTTATCGGCTACCTCGTCCGAACAATCCGGCATAAGCTGCACCAGGAAGCCGCCCGCTTGCCGAACACTCGTATCGCGATCCACCAGCACGCCCACGCCCACGGAGGTGGGCACTTGCTCGCTCATGGCGAAGTAATACGTAATGTCGTCGCCGATCTCGCCGGATGCCAGTTCCACGGAGCTGGAATACGGATCGGCACCGGGCTCATCGCGAATGACGGTCAGCGAGCCGAAACCGATGCCGCCGCCCACGTCCAGCTTGCCCTTCTCGTTCGGCGGCAGCCATACGTTCGGATGATTCGCAAAGCCTTTCACCTGGCCTTCCGTATTTGCCGTTACGGTTAACCCGCCAATGGGACCGTCGCCGCGCACGGAAAGCGTTACCAATTCGCCGGGATTCTTGAACATCACGCCCATCATGAGCCCGGACATCATCAGACGGCCAAGCGCCGCCGTGACCAGCGGGCTGGTATGGTGCGCCTCCTTCGCCGCCTGCACGGTATCGCGCGCGGTAACCGCGAATGCGCGAATCTGCCCGTCAGCCGCCGTTCCGCGGACGATATGATCGCCGCGCAACATCTTCTCCGTCTGGAAATCCTTCGTTTTATCTGCCATAACGCACCTCTGCATGCTCCGCGCCCGCCGTACGCGCCGGCGGGATTGCTTTGTCTCGCTTACAGTATGCGCCCGCAACCGGCAGCTGCGAAGTTTCACTACAGACGCTGCACAGAGTCTTCCGATAGCGCCGCCGCACTTACGCACGGCACGCCCGACGTTCGCGCTCGCAATTCATGCTCGCGGGCATACGCTGAAGGATTGCATCGCCACAATCGCAAATCGGGCGCCCGCACACCGTTCCTACTTCTTGCGCTTCCCGCGCGAGCGAACAAGCCCGGCAGCCTTTTCCCGTGCAGCCGAAAGGCGGGCATCGGTGAAACCGCGAACGCGACGCAGGGCGCTTGCCTGGGCAGCGCTCATCTGATCGATGCGGGGCTGCACCTGTGTGCGCAAGAAGGCATCGCGCCTGCTTTCGAGAGCTTCACCTGCATCAGCCGCATTCTTTTCCAGTTTGCTCATTGCCGCGCCCATGCCCGTTTGGCCGCCCGTGATTCGTTCGGCAAGCTCGCCGGCATGCTCGTTGAAATCGCGGTCGGCATCGGAAACGATCTTCTGGAAATCGGTGAGTGCGCTCACCGTGAGCGTCGCGTCGATCGTGATAAGGATCACAATCGCATACGCGGCAACCTCGATAACGATCGCCGGAATAGCCGCTTCGATCTGCATCCACAAAGGGTAGATGCCGTAGATGGCAAGCAAGCCGCCCGCACCGAAAACGGTCGCCGTGGGTATCGAGATGCGGCCATTCAGATTCAGGGGGATGTTGGAATAATCCCACCAGTAGGCATGGAACCACTTTTCCAGAAAATACGAGGTGGGATATTCAAGCAACATGCTGCCGAAGAACGACACCAGGAAAACCTGCCACCAGGTAAGGGGCGCGCCGACCATGTCGGTAATAGCCGTTGCCACCAACGTGATTCCCACTACGCCCACACCATAAATGGGACAGATGGGACCGTAAAGAAAGCCGCGCCGGTCCCACTTGCCGGTGCGAATCACAGAATGGACGCTTTCGAACACCCAGCCGGCAAAGCTGCACAGGGCGAAAAGCACTACAAGCGAGCTGAACGTCATACGTTGTCCTTGGGCAGAGGCGCGGAAGCGGCGGAACGGTTGGAACGCAGGAAGAACGTTTCGTAGAAGCTGCAGTATTTGTCGGCAAGATTCACAAGCACAGCCTCGCGACTTGTGGAAACGCGCCCGGGCGGCAGCGGCCACATATGGGCACGGATGATTGCAAGCACGGCATCGTTGGCATCGAAGATGCGAGCAGCATTCTCTGCTGCGTAGAGAGGGTGACGAGTGGCATGATGCGGGGTGTCCGGGTGAGGCTTGTGCCAATCGTAGAGGTAGAAGTCGTGCAGCAGGGCTCCGGTCACAAGATCGCGCTCGTTAACCCGCAGGTGAAAACGCTGCGCCCAGCCGAAGGCGCAGCGCGCAACGCGAACCACATGTGCAAGCGTGGTGACGTTGCCGTGCTGGATGAAGGCGCCCATGCTCTGCACGGCAGGATGCACCAAGTAAGGGCGCGCGAGCTCGGCAAAGCGAGCCGCCTGTATATCGGTGAGGTCGCTCATACGCCCAATGGTAACAGCGTCGCATACAACCACGCAGCAGCCGCCGCAAAGCCCCGCCATCTTTCCATGGGCAACGGAAAGCGGGCACGCGAAAGACCCCCGCCCTCGTCACCGACTATGCACTCGGTGCCGAAGCCGGAATGCGGATCTTCGATACGCCGTACGGCCCTTCTGCCTGGATGGTCAACGTGGCCACACCGTTGATAATTTCCTCAGAGCCGGGCACCACGCGCCGCTCGCGCGCATTCCGCCGCACGGTGTCCAGGAATTCACGCGGTAGGGCGCTATGCGTATGGCTGCCCAGGTACGTGTCGAACGGCAACGCCAGCGCCTTTTCCGCAGAATGCCGCAACGCATCCAGCGTGTCGTGGTTGTCGCAGAACATGAAGCAGTCATCGCTGAACGAGTCACCGGAAAGCAGCAGGCGATCCTCCTCCACCAGCAGCCCGATCTCGCCCTTCGTGTGGCCGGGCAATGAGATGACGCTCACGTGCACGCCGCCCAAATCGAAGCGCTCTTCGCCGTTAAGCGGATGCATGACGGTCTTGGGCGGGGCTATGAATTCGTCTTTGGCGCTCTTGGGCATGCCGTTTGCAATCCCCAGCTGGAAAAACGTGGAAAGGCGCATCATGCGGCTGTTCGCATTCCGGTACGCAGGCAAGTCGGCAGCGCTGATCCACGCCTCTTCGAACCGCCAGTTGCCCTGCACGTGATCCAGATGGCCATGCGTGTTGATAACGCGGTAGGGGACGGCAACGTTTTCATCCACCCAGCCCCGATTGTCGCCAACGCCGTAACCCGTATCCACCACGATGGCAGAATCACGCCCTTCAATAACGCTGAAATACGTAGGGTCGGGAACATCCACCTCCCGAATATGCCGAACATGGATACTTGCCTGGAACACCTCGTGCATATACGCCTCCTTCTGCCGCGCCCCATAATACGCGCGCATGGATCCCGTCAGGGCTCATGCGCGCAAGCATTCCGCTCTATATCGGGCTTGCCGATAACCGAAGGCAGATATCGCCTTCGCACCCCGCTTTCATGCCACACAGCCCGAGTTCGCACAATCTTTGCCTTCGCGTCCCATTTGCGCACCACTTGCAGGCAACGACGATGCTATCGTTTGAAGCAGAGAAACGCTTTGGCTGCCGATACGAAAGAAGGGCCGCAGCATGTCCGACATAATCGAGCAAGGAGATACGGTCAGGGTCGAAAGCGGTAGGAACGCCGGCGAATACGGGCAGGTGCTGGGGTTCAAGAAGAAGCACGTGCTGGTGGACTTGACCGGCGAAGGCAACCCGGAAACTGCCCAGAAGTACCGCGAGTCATCCCTTTCCGTCATTCCGCCGACGGTGCTCGACCAAGATGACCTGCGGCAGCTGTGCCGCTTCGAAGTTCCGCCGAGCAGGCTGCGCGACAGCAGCGAATATGCTCCGCTGGAAACGAACGCGCATTACCAGATGACGTTGGACGATTTGCGCGCAGCACTGCGGAATATCAGGGATCACGGTGGCCCAGACAGCCAAGAAGCACTTGACTGGTATTTCCAGACATTCGAACAATTCGGCGATGAACTGGGAATTTGGCAGTACATAGACGGCCAGGCGGCATTCGGCCAAAAAGACGCTCGGGAAATTCCCGGCATTCCCAACGCACGCAGCATTTTCTCCGACATCTACGACGAGCTGCAGTGCCGCTACGATTACGGAGAGCAGAGTGCCTCGTTCGAAGAGCTGCTGAGTTGGATCGATGCCTACCAGGCCGATTGCAACAAGCCGCTGGCAGAGCGTCGACTGAGTAATCGACAGAAAGAAACCTTCCTGAACTGCTGGGACATGAGCAAGGTCGAGGCAACCGACATCCCCGGCATCCGGGATTTGTACGTGAAAACGGTTAACGAGCTTGCTGCCGCCGATAATCCCATAGGCCTTTACCAGAAGGCGTACGCCTGCTACGGAGACGGCTGCGCCGGCTTCGAACAGGACTGGCAAGCATCCCGCGACTGCCTGCTGAAACTGGAACAGATAGCCCCCAGCTCGCTGTACGCCAACACGCTCGGTTACCTGTATTACTACGGCCGCTGCACGCAGGGCACACCGGAATACGACAAGGCGTTCTACTGGTTCTCCATTGGCGCCGCCGGCGGCAACTACGAATCGCGCTACAAGCTGTCCGACATGTTCAAGGCGGGAAAGGGCTGTCCGCAAGACCCGGAGATCGCAGCGCATATTATCTGGGACCTGTTCAACGAGAACCTGCCGTACTTCTGCACAGGGCACAGCCTCAGCAAATTCGCCGACATCGCACTGCGTGCCGGCAACCTGGAGGCAAGCGGCCCATACGGTGTGCCCGATTTCGACAGCGCATACGCATACTATCTCATGGCCCGCCTTGCCATCCGCATGCGACGGCAGGCATGCGACTATTACGGCGATACCTCCGTGGAACGCAACATCGACGATGCCCTGATCAGCGCGCGACCGAAGACTTCGTACGCGGAAAAACAGGACCGCATATCGTTCGACGAGAGCACCCTACCCCGCCTGCTGCGATTCGCACTGGGCGGCGGACGGCGCATAGAGATGGATTACCGCTGGAAGGATACGGACAAGGGAAACCTGAAACTCACGTTCCGCGTGCAGAACAGGCAGGCCGACCTGGACGCCCATACCCACTACGCCGCGAAATTCCCCGTGCTGATTCCCGAAGCCCACTTCTGCGGCATGTGCGAGAAACTGGTGGTGCGAGGCACCGTGCAGCGGTCGGCCGCATACGGCCTTGTCGGGAAAAGAGGCACCATCGTATTCGACGACATGGGTAACGATTGGGGCAGCTTCGGCAAGCTGGCGCTGTACGGCAAGCTGACGGGCATTCTGCACGGCGCGTTCACCGTGAACTGCAAGAAGCTTTCCGGTAAGCAGCGGCGCTATGCATCCGTGAGCTTCGACGACCCCGAGCGCACTTGGAACTACCTATGCGACGACGAATCCGTCCGCGTCGACGATACCGTGTGCGTTCCCTGGGGCGACACAGAGCGCGAAGGAAGCGTTGCGCGCATCACCTGGCGCTATGACAGCGAGATGGAGCTGTTCCGCCGCGATTACAAGCGCGTCATAGAAAAGCGGTGAAGGGGCGTCGTGGCGCCCCCGCCTGGCGCAAGCGAACCATGGAGGATTTGTGGCTGAAGAATATCGCCGCTTACGAAGCCCGCGAACCATATGCTAGGTTTTATGCATTCCAAGAATAGAAGCGCAGTGAGGCCAGGTACGCGTTATGCGGAGGGGGTCGCAACGAGCAGGTTGCGACCCCCTCCTTTTTTTCTGCCGTGCCCCCTCAAAAAGAGAAGGGAGAACATTGACTGTCAACACCAACGATATGCAATCGAATGCACAGGCGTCCCAAGGAGGCGCCCCTGCCGCCCACGTTAAGGTGAAGAGCCCGCTTCTTGCCCTGATGGGTTTTCTGCTGGGCGGCTTCACGGGCATGTACAGCGAAACGGCGCTGAATATTGCCCTTCCGCAGCTGACGCAGGCCTTCGGCATCGGAACCGGCCTGGCACAGTGGCTGATCATCGGCTACATGCTGGTCATCGGCATCGTACTGCCGCTTTCCAGTCTCCTTACAAAATGGTTCCCCGCCCGCAAGATTGCGCTGTTTGCCCTGAGCGCATTCTTTATTGGCTCTCTGATCAGCGGATTCGGCTCCACATTCGCCATCGTGCTGGCAGGACGCTGCATTCAGGGTATCGGTACCGGACTGGTGCTGCCGCTCATGTTCGCCATGGTCATGGAGGTGGTTCCGCCGAACCGCATCGGCTCCGCCATGGGAACGGTTACGCTGGTCATCATGTTCGCCCCCGCCGTGGGCCCAACGCTTGCCGGCATACTGTGCGGCGTGGGATCGTGGCGCCTGATCTTCTTCAGCTTCGCCGTGATTCTCGCCTTCGCCATCTTCTTCCTGGCACGCTTCGGCGTGAATCCCTACCAGCTTACAAAGCCGCGCATTGACGGGGCATCCATCTTGCTTTCCACGCTGGCCTTCGGCGGCATCGTGCTGGGAACGGGCATGGCCAGCCTGTACGGATGGCTGTCCGTGATGGTGCTGGCGTCCTTGGCGGTCGGCATCGTCTGCCTGGTGCTGTATGCACGCCGCCAGCTTGCCCTGAAGGCGCCCGTGCTGAACCTGCACGCTCTGAGCGTGCCTGGATTCCGCCTGGGTTGCATGATGGTCATGCTGAATTTCGGCATCACGTTGACGGTTATGTACCTGCTGCCGCAGTACTACCAGAATTCCCTGATGGTGCCCGTGGCAATGACCGGCTTGCTGCTACTGCCCGGCGGTGTGGTGAACGCCCTCGTCAGCCTGGCGGCGGGTCGTATCTACGACCGTGTGGGTGCGCGCATACCCGCCCTTCTGGGCTTCACGTTCTCGTGTGCCGCGGGAATCATGCTGCTGTTCGCCGATGCCCAAACCCCGATTGCCTACGTGGTGGCAAGCAACATCATCATAATGGTGGGCGTGCCCATGGCCATGTCTCCCGTGCAGACGTATGCCCTGTCGGCGCTCCCCCACCGGCTTTCTACTGACGGCAGCACCATCATGAACACGTTGCAACAGGTCGTTGGCGCCGTAAGCACCGCGCTTGCCACCAGCCTGCTGGTATCGGGCCGCGCAGCGGCGGCGGATGCCGGGAACCAGGCGGCATTCGCAAACGGTTCGCATTGGGGCTTCATCTTCGCGCTGGCCATGGCCCTGGTAGGACTGGTGCTGGCAACGCGTCTGAAGGCGCCCGAACGCGGGCGCGCCGCAGCACCGCAGGCGAAGACCATTGAAGCAACCGAGGCAACGGTGCGCGACCTGATGAAGACAGACGTGTTCACGCTGCATGAAGGCCAGACGGCCTACGAGGCGCTGCGCTTGTTCTCCGAAAAGGGAATCTCCGGCGCGCCCGTGGTGAATGCCCACGGCAAATTGACCGGATTCGTGTCCGACGGCGACGTTATGGGGCTACTGGCCGACCAGGTGCCCACGTTCACGAATCCGTATTCCCTGGTGGTCATCGAGCGGAACAACACCAGCTTCGCCTCGCGCATGCAAGACGTCATGAACACGAACGTGGAGGATATCGCCACGAAGAGCGTGCTTTCCGTGAACGTGGACGACAGCTTGGCAAAGGCCTGCGAACTGCTGGTATCGCGCCACCTGAAGAAGGCGCCCGTGCTGGAAGGCGGCAAAATGGTGGGCATCCTGAATCGATCGAACATCACGAAGTATTCCGTGGACAACTACAGCAACGAAACGAATGGCTAGCCCGGCACGAACGCTTCGGTCCTTGCCATGCCCCGTATCGCCGTTCGCGGCGGAACGGGGCTTCTTTATTGGAGATCAGCGCATGCCAACGACCAGCATTTCGAAAGCGGCAACAACGCCGAGGAAAATGAAGTTGTACACTTCGAATTTACCTACAAAGCGGCTCATGGACCCCAGGCCGCTTTTCTGATACTGGCGCAGCGTGATCAGCGTGGCCATGGACGATATCGGCGTTCCCACTGCTCCGATGTTGGTTCCCAGCGCTACCGCCGCCCAGTTTTCCGTGAAATGGGAAAGCAGGATGGCAGACGGCACGTTGCTGATCACCTGGCTGCTGATCAACGCGGTCGGGAACACCCCCAGCACCTGCATCAACCAATTCAGGAAGGATGCCACTGCTCCGATCTGGGCCACGTTACCGCTCATGACGAAGAAGCAGACAAATGTCAGAATCAGCGAGTAATCCGTTTTCGTGAATACATCGCGATCGACAATCGCCAAGGCAGCCACAATCACCAGCGCGCCCACCACATAGGAAATGGCGTTCACCGTCATCGCAATGCAGATGCCGAACAGCACCAGATACAGTTCCACCCGATGCCGGGGTATGCGAATCTCGTCGGGCTTCTTGTAGTGGAACTCGCCGGGATGAACCGTGGCGCAGCAGGCGTAGATCAGCGCCATGGAGAAGATCAACGGCGGAGCCATGGTCAGCACGAACTGCCCAAAATCCACGTTGAAGACGGAATACAGGTACAGGTTGTGCGGATTGCCGAACGGCAGAAGCATGCCGCCCAGATTCGCCGTAAGCGTGATCATGATGAACACGAAGGGAACCCGCTTCTCGCGGTGTACCGACTTCAACAGCAGCAGGGCAAGCGGAAGCACGGTAACAAGCGTCATATCGTTCGAAAGAACCATCGAGCAGCCCAAGGTAACCGTCACTAATGCAAACACCAGCGCACGCGTATTCGACACGCGCTCGACAATGGAATGCGCCAAAAATTCCAGGAACCCAGACGAATCAATGGCCTCCAGCACTGCCAAAATGCAGAACAGGCAGATGATGGTATGCCAATCAATGTACGACAGGTAGGCAGGCGACGGCGGAACGAATGCCATGGTGACCAGCGCCGCGATGGCGGATATCACCAGCATGGGATTACGGACGAACGTTCGCTCGGCCATGTGCTCCGCATGGCGCGCAAGCGCAAGGGCCCTATGGACTTCGGTGAATGTCTCTGAATCTCGCTGTATCGGCTTCATGCTTTCATGATAGCAGCCGCCTCTGCGCAGCCGGGGGAATGAGGGTCGGCTTCTCCCGATTCCGAGCCCCGACCGTGCGACTTCCTCATCGCGGCGCATGGGCTGCACACCTGGGACGGAAAGTCTTCGAACTGCCGTTTGAAGTGGCATTATGTCTTACTATTCGCCTATAGTATTTCTGCATAGAACCCGTTCGGCATCGTGTGTTTTACCGAAGTAAGGCTGTTCTATAATCAAGGCCAATCAGGGTGCATTCGATAGCGATTCCCTGGAAAAAAAGCCGCTATCCAAGCCCCGATCGTTGTTGTGAAACGCCAACGCAATCTGTATTTGGGAGAGGCCGGGATAATGGCCCGGTTTATTGACAGGCGAGATTGTCGATAGGGGAAGGAGACCACCATGACTACGCTGGGAAAGAGATTCGGCGTAGCGGCCATCGCCGTGTTCGCCACTGCCCTGCTGGCCTTTGCGGCCACCATAGCAATGCCGGCGGAAGCGCAGGCGAAGACCGCGAGCTACAAGGTGCTGTACCAATTCAACAACGGCGCCGACGTCAGCACGATGAATCTGGGCAAGCAGAAGGTGGGCAAGTACTACTTCACGTGGAAAGACCCGAAGTTGGCGAAAACCGTCGCTGAGTCGGGCCTGGCGAAGTACAGCACGAAGAAGAGCAAAGGCTATAAGAAGATTGCCAACAACACCATGTCCGGCATCGTCACGAATGGAACGTATGCGTATTACATCAAATACAGCACTAAAGGCGCCACGCTGTATAAGAAGACGCTGAAGTCCGGCAAAACGAAGAAAGTGAAAGCGCTCGGCAAGACCGGGTCCTACCGCTTTGGCGTTGCGAACGGCAAGTACGCGTACCTCACTCGCGAGAACATCGACTACATGAGCAATACCGGCTCCGTGAGCACGTATCGCCTGAATTGCGATACCGGCAGCGTCAAGCTCGTCGCGAAGAATTGCGATCTTATCGATGCGCAGAGCGGCTATGCCGTGGGCTTCTCGAAGGTCCAACTCTTCGTCGATACCGAGCCGGTGACGCTGTACAAGTTCAACAAGTCCGGCACGCTGAAGAAGGTCAAGACCCTGACGAAGGCAGGCTATCGCACTTCCGTGAGCTTCGTGGGCAAGTATGTGTACTACGGCGTTTACAACCCAGCCAAGAATACGGCAAAACTGTACCGTGCAACCACCGCCGGCAAGAGCGTGAAGAAGATTGCCTCCACGAAAGCAATGGGCATGTTGGCGTACCAGAATTTCAAGAGCACCACGTGCGAGATGTGGAAATACACGGACCGCGTCAAAATCTACAAGGTGACGTACAAGACGGGCAAGACGAAGTTCTCCCGGAACCTGTAAAGCAACTAAGCAACGAACGCCGGGGGCCTGCCGCTCCCGGCTTCCATTCCGGCACCCCATTCTCCGCGGATGGGGTGCCGGTTGCCTTTACGGGCCGGCACCGTACGCGGTTACCGCGCCTCCAACAGCACACGCAACTCTGCCTGCACGGCTTGCTCGTAATTCGTGCCCAACACCTTTTCCGCCACACGCTTCAGCGCATTGCGGGCATTGCCCATCACATACGGATGGCCCACGTAGCGGAGCATGGCGTAATCGTTCATGGAGTCGCCGAACGCCAGAACATCACGCGGATCTATGCTGTAATGCGCAAGCACGGCCTGAAGCCCGGTTGCCTTGTTGATGCCGCGCGGCACCACGTCAATCCACGTTCTGCCCGACGGCATGAACATGAAGGCATCGCCCAGCTCGCGTTCCAACACGTAGGCCATGTCCATAATGTCGTCAGCGCGCTCATAGCAGATGGCGGCCTTGACAATACCCACATCCGGGGCGGGAAGGCGCTGCACGCGAACGGCGCGCGGAAGGTCCTTATCGATTTCACGCACGTAATGATCCAGGTCATCCAGCAGGAACGTGTTCGTACGGTCGTACAGCGCCAGATGCAGGCAATCCAGCTGCGCGCACAGGTCGTACAAACGCTGCACGGAGCGCGACGAGAACACCTCGTAATCCAGCAGTATGCCCTCCGCATACACCTGCGTGCCCGCCGATGCCACGTAGTCTATCCGGTCGGCAATAGGGCCGAAGAATTTGCGCAGGGTATCGTAGCGGCGTCCGGAACCGGCACAGAAGCGGATGCCCTTCTCCTGCAACGCCGTAATCAATTCGAATGTTCCTTCCGGGACCTGCGAATGCTCGTCGAGCAGCGTACCATCCATATCAGAAGCGATCAGCCTGATCATAGGCCTCCTTTGCCAAAAGCAACCTTGTGCGGCGCAAACGCCGCACGTGAAACCTTCGGCCAACGTAGCACACTGGTTTCGCTACGTTTCCCCTGATAAGGAAATGATTGCAGTCCGCTGATACAGAATTTACGCGGGGCGGACAAACCCGAATCAGCGGCAGAGCGCCTTCGCCGTGCCCCTGCAGCGGCTGCCTTGCGCTATTCGCACATTATTCGTAATGCTTGCCTGCGATATCGGTCGAGCGAATCTTCCCGATGCACGTGCGCCTCAGCGACGCCTCCGGGTAGGAATAATCCACCGGCCTGCCTTCTGCCTGCTCGATGATAAGGTCCAGCGCATGCGCCTTTTCGGCGTCGTCTTCCACGAACTCCACTTCGCCGCTGCCTGTCACGCTGTCGAAATGCCAGCCGTATTTGCAGGGATTCTCCGGCGTTCCCGGCACCAGGCGCCCGTCGCAATCCATTTCGAAGAACACGCTCGGATCATCCTTCAGGACATCAATCTTGCGACCCGCCCGGGCGCTGTGGAAATACAAGATCAGCGCATCGCCATCGCGTTCGTACCCGTAATTTAGCGCCACCACATACGGTTTCCCATGGTCGACCATTCCCAAGCGCAGCACGCCACACCGGTCCACAACATCGAATACGGCATCTATATCCGTAATCTCGCGATCTTTCCGCCTCATGAGCGCCTCCATTCCGCACGCCGGGTTATGCGTTGATGCGCTGCGCCTTGCGCGACGCATGCTTCGCTGCCAACATGCCAACCACTACAAATACCACCAGATACAGCATGAACAGATCGTCGGTATACGATGCCAGGTAATCGTACAGACCATGGCAGAGCAGCGGCACCACAAGCGCACACAGCCCGAAGAACAGCATGCGCAGCCCGTGGCCGAGCGTGGCGGATCGCCGCGCCAGCCCGTAGAAATAGCCCATGAACACGGCGAACACACAGTGGCCCGGAATGGCGGTGAACGCACGGACGAAGGCGGTACCCATGCCGTATTGCCACACATAGCCGATGTTCTCCGCAATCGCAAAGCCCAGCCCCACGAACACCGCATACACGATGCCGTCAAACACGTAGTCGAAGTTCGGGTCGCGCCACGTGCGCCACCCCAGGAAGCAGTACTTGCACCCTTCCTCCACCAGGGCGATAATCAGGAAATTCTCGACGATCTCCGGGCTCAGCGTCACTCCCTTCGCAATGGTCAGCGAAGAGCCGCCGATCGTCCCCATGCCAACGTACTCGAAAAACCCTGCGAGCAAGGTAGACAACCCGCCCATTACCAGCAGCACTAGCAGCAAACCCGCCGGCTCTTTCTCAACGGGGTCCAGATGATACACGTACCCCAGCAGTATCAACGCCGGGACGATGGCGGACAGCGTGAGCGGGTCGATGATCATCCGATCTCCTTCGGTCTTATGCGCATACGCGGTTGCACCTGCCCATTGTACGGCAGCAGGCGCGCCCACAAGGAATGCCCGGAGCCTTCCACCCCGAAGACCCGAAGGGCAACGGTCGCGCTAGGGGAGCAACGCCAGAAACCAATCCAAGACCTGGAAACGATACGCATAGGTCAGGTTCAGGTCGTTCGGCACTAGGAACAGCACCGCACAGGCGGCAATGCCAAACGCGCTCAGGAACCGGACGGCATCCAGGAAGAAAGCGCGCTTACGCCCTTGCAAGCTGTCGTTCATGGCGCAGATGCAGGTAAACGCACCGATGCACACCAGCCACAGCAGGTCCGATTTGTAGCGTTCCAATAGATACGGCGCGCCGATGGTCTGCGCCATGATGATCAGCGACGCAACTATCACGGCCGCCGCAGCGAAAATGCGCATCTGCCGCGCCCGTTCGGACGTGCGCCAGAAGTGTCCGAAGAACACGGCGAACACCGCCAGCAACAACGGGTACTCCCAAAAGAAACCGGGGAATTGAAGGGACTTGATCAGGCCGAACGTGCAGCAAAGGAACTGGAACGGCATATTGCTGTTCGCCACTCGCTGCAACAGATTCCCGTACTGATGCTGGTCGGCGCTGGTAAGCTGGTACGATTGGCCGAACTCGAAGACGCTGTCGAATCGGGCATAGTTGTACGCCATCAGCGCGCCGATGATGATCACGTACGGCAAAGCCGCCAGCAGCAACCGTCCGACCAACTTGCCCGAAAGCCGCTTCGTCTTCAGAAATTCAATGAGCAACGGCACCACCATCAGGTTCGCAATGGCCACCGTCGGACGGCAACCAACGGTAAGCGCACCGCAAAGCGCACCCAGTGCAGCAAGCCCGATCTGCCGCCATTCGCACGAGGTTTCCCAAACGGCGCGGGCAAAGCAATACAGCCCCCAGGTTTGAAAGCACACCCCTGCAGAAATGGCCGTGCAGTACAGAGCCGGCGCCTCGGAAAAATACCAGGTGCTTATCAGGGCCAACGCGGCGAATAGCAGATAGAACACGGGCACGGGAATTGCCCGGAAAAATCTCCGAGAGATCAGCTTCATCAAGAAGAACAACCCGATGATGTAAATTGCCGTGAACAGCTGGGTAGCATGGTAGGAGGCAAGCGAGTATCCGGTAATCAGCTTATAGGGCACGAAAACCAATACGGCGGGAACCACGCCGAAGTACATGTAGTACTTGCCGTTGTAGTATGCGCTGTCCCAATGGACATGCACTCCCAGAGCCCTGCGCATTTGCGTATCGTACGGGTTCTCCATTTCGTCGAGCGCCTTGTTCGGCGCGTAATCCAGGTAAAGATGCCCTTCTATCAGCGAATTCGCCATGAGTTCGTACTCGTTGCGTTGATGGGAATGGGATCCTTCACCGGTCCAGGTGGAATTGAGGCCCATGGGAAGCGCGGCAACCAAGACGACGCAGGCCACAACGACAATCGAGCTTAGACGGGGCAAATCGCCCGGCACCCGCACCTTTCCTGCAGCATGCAGAGCGCCCACGTTTGCAGCATGTGGAACGCCCACGCCCGTCAAGTGCGCCGCCTCGTGCATGGGAACATGGTTGTACGTCACCTTAGAGCGGCGATGCTTTTCAATGGGAATGGAGACAATCGCCATCACCGCGAAAAGCACAGCAAGCGCGGCGACCACGAATACGTGCGCCGCAAGCATAATGAGGGCAGTCAGCACGGCGAAGAGCGCCGCCGCTGCCCGGACTCGAAGGCTCATCCTTCTCCCCCATAACGAATTGTTCGACATTAAGCCATCGCCTTCGCAATGCCCCGACGAAACAATACGCCCGATCAGCGCGCATCCGCCACCCGCGAACCCCGCGGAGCGGACGTGCGAAGGCAATCGTGACTTGGTGGCGCATTGTAACCCGATGCCTTCCTCCCTACTGCATCGTGCATGAATATTTACAATTCCTTGTTTGATTTAATAAACAGCCGCCATCCGACATATGCCGCCCTGGTTTCGGCAGGGCGAACCATCGAGCGGCTTCGCGAAATGTTCGCGCCCTTCTTTCACCTGCGCCTTGGACTATACCGACGCGTGGTCCGGATGGAACGGGCATGCCGCACCCATGCAGACGGAGTTGTCTCCCATCGAACGGCACGACGGCACATCGGACGGCATTTCGAGTACCTTGCCAAACTGTTCGTTGAAGAATGCGGTTGCCTCGTGGATCGCAATGCGCGAATCCCGCTTGCAGCAGCGCGGCGATCCCGCCCGCGCAATCTTCTCCAACGCTCGGGAGACAAGTATCTGTCCCTCCGTCCAGCCCTCCTTCTTCAACGGCGCATTCTGGGAAATGATTGCGTACGCCATACCCACAGATGCCGCTGCGCCACAAACACCCCATCTGGCGCACGCGCCGCCCGGCACGCACCGAGAGCGTTCACGAAGTTCCGTCAAATCGGCTGCCAGGCGTTCGCTGCTACCGGGTTCCCCTTGGGCTGCCCGGAAGCACGCGAGCATTACCGCACCGTCTATGTAATGGTGTATCGGGCCGAACGACACGCACCGAGGATTGACGGAAATTGCTTCGAATAGCCTGCTCGGACAGGTTTCCCGCTCTTCCTCACACGCCCTTATACACATCTCGGTTATCCAAGCTCCCTCATCTTGGTGCTCTTGCGTCTCCTTTTTCATGCCAATCCCCCTTCAGAAGCGCCAAAAGCCATCTTATCGTGCCGCATGCCGCCGAATCCGAACCTCGCCGGATTCTGCTGCGACGGCCATACCATAGTCCGCTGCCCCAGTCCATCAGACACATTACGATATCTGTAGTTTTTACCATTCAGCCCCAAATAACCGAACCACTATAATGGGCCAGAAAGCGTATTGACGCTTATCAGCTATTGCGGCGCTACCTGAAGGGAATCATGCGAATGAAGGGAATAATCCTTGCGGGCGGATCCGGCACTCGCCTTTATCCTCTTACCAGGGTAACCAGCAAGCAGCTATTGCCGGTCTACGACAAGCCGATGATTTTCTACCCGCTCTCCACTCTAATGCTTGCCGGCATCAGGGACATCTTGATCATCTCCACTCCCAAAGACCTTCCGCGCTTTGAAGATCTGCTTGGCGACGGCTCGCAATACGGCGTCAACCTTGCCTACGCAGAGCAGCCCTCGCCAGACGGTCTTGCCCAAGCATTCATCATCGGCGAAGATTTCATTGCGGGAGATTCTTGCGCGCTTGTTCTGGGCGACAACATTTTCTACGGCAATGGCCTTTCCCGGCACCTGCTCAATGCCGTCGAGAATGCGGAGCAGTCAGGCGGTGCCACGGTCTTCGGATACTACGTCGATGACCCCGAGCGCTTCGGCGTTGTGGAGTTCGATGAAAACGGGCATGCCGTCTCCATCGAGGAAAAGCCCGATCATCCGAAAAGCAACTACGCGGTAACGGGCCTTTACTTCTACGACAACAAGGTGTGCGACCTGGCAAAACAGATCAAACCATCGGCACGCGGCGAACTGGAGATCACCACACTCAATGAGATGTACCTCAACAGGGGACAGCTTGAAGTTGTAACTTTGGGACGCGGGTACGCCTGGCTGGACACCGGAACCATGGATTCGCTCTACGAGGCAACGAATTTCGTTCGCACCATCGAAAGCTCCCAGGGCATCATGATCTCCGTTATCGAGGAGATTGCATACAATCGCGGTTGGATTACGAAAGACCAGCTTGCCCAGGCAGCAGCAGAATATGGCAAAAGCCCCTATGGTCAGCATCTGGAGAAGGTCCTTGAGAGGCGTATCATCGAAACCGACAACGACTAGGGCTCCAAACCCGCCTTTCCGGGATCGGGCGTCCGAGCCCCGAAACAGACAACCGCCAGTACCTTTAGCCGTAATAGCTTGATGCATGCATTAACGGACAATGTCTTGCATCCGATTATCGCCGTAGGTCAAAAAGGAGAAACGCTTCCATGCCATATTGTTTCGAGCCGCATAACATTATCGTCACCGGGGGATGCGGATTCATCGGTTCCAACTTCGTTCGCTATGCAATCGAGCACCATCCGAATCTGCACATCACCGTCCTCGATAAACTCACGTACGCCGGGAACCCTCAGAACATCGCAGGGCTGCCCGAAGATCGGGTGGACCTTGTCGTCGGCGACATTTGCGACAGGAAACTACTGAAACGCATTGTTCCCGGACATGACGCGATAGTCCATTATGCTGCCGAATCGCACAACGACAACTCAATCGCCAATCCGGAACCGTTTCTGAAAACCAACGTCGAAGGAACATTCGCCCTGCTGGAAGCAGTACGGGAATTCGACATCCGCTACCACCATATTTCTACGGACGAAGTCTACGGCGACCTTGCCTTGGATGACCCGCAGCGTTTCACCGAAGACACTCCCTACCACCCCTCTTCACCCTACAGCTCCACCAAAGCAGCCTCGGATCTGCTTGTGCGCGCGTGGGTTCGCACGTATGGCATCAAAGCAACCATATCGAACTGTTCCAACAACTACGGACCCTACCAGCACGTGGAGAAATTCATCCCCCGGCAGATTACGAACATCATCGATGGAATCCGACCCAAGCTCTACGGCGACGGCAAGAACGTACGCGATTGGATTCATACCGAAGATCATTCCCGCGCCGTATGGGACATCCTCACAAAAGGCCGCATTGGGGAAACGTATCTCATCGGAGCCGATGGAGAAAAAAGCAACCTCGAAGTCCTCCGTGCAATCCTCAAAGCAATGGGAAAAGACGAAAATGATTTCGACTGGGTGTCCGATCGCCCCGGCCATGACCGCCGCTACGCAATCGATTCCGCAAAGCTTCGCAGGGAACTGGGGTGGAAGCCTCTGCACACAGATTTCGCGTCGGGACTTGAATCCACTATCCGCTGGTACAGGGAAAACGAAGACTGGTGGAGGCCGGCAAAAGCCGCCACGGAGGCAAAATACGCACAGCAGCAACGATAGGAAGAACAAGTGGCAGAATTCGAATTCGAAAAGAAACTCTCCGTTGCGAAAACCGGCATTGACGGCCTGAAGGTTGTAGAGCTATCCGTCCACGGCGACTCTCGCGGTTGGTTCAAGGAGAACTGGCAGAGAGCGAAGATGACTGCCTTGGGAATTCCCGACTTCCTTGTAGTGCAGAACAACATCTCCTTCAACGCGCAGGCTGGAGTAACCCGCGGCATCCACGCTGAACCTTGGAACAAATTCATCTCCGTTGCCAAAGGCTCCGTTTTCGGCGCGTGGGTTGACCTGCGCGAAGGCTCCAAAACTTTTGGGAAGGTGTTCACGACGATGCTTGATCCCTCGCGCGCGATATACGTGCCGCGCGGCGTGGGCAATTCTTTCCAGGCCCTTGAGGACGAAACCGTTTATACCTACTTGGTTGACGCCCACTGGTCGGCGGAGCTGAAGAAGACCTACACGTTCGTCAACCTGGCCGACCCTGAGCTTGGCATCGATTGGCCCATCCCCCTTTCCCAAGCCACGCTTTCCGATGCCGATAGGAACCACCCGTTCCTGAAGGACGTCGTGCCAATGGCGCCCAAGCGCATCTTGGTTACCGGCTGCAATGGGCAGCTCGGGCGCGCAGTAAGGCAGCTGGCGAAGCAGCAGGGAATCACCCCGCTTCTCGACTTCTGCGATTCCCGAGAATTCGACATTGCCGACGAAGCCGCGTACCGCCAGCGAGACTGGAACATATACGGCGCCGTGATTAATTGCGCCGCCTATACAGCGGTAGATAAAGCCGAAACGCCCGACGGCCGTATTGCGGCTTGGAAAGCAAATGCACAGGGCCCGGCGCTCCTTTCACGCGTCTGCGCCGAGAACGGAATCGCGTTGGTGCACATCAGTTCCGACTACGTTTTCGATGGCGGCCGCAAACTGCACAACGAAAGCGAGCCGGCATCGCCGCTTTCCGTATACGGCCAGAGCAAGGCGGCGGGAGATATTGCCGTTCAAGGCTGCCCGAAGCATTACATCCTGCGTACTTCCTGGGTTATCGGCGATGGGAACAACTTCGTGAAGACAATGGCGGCACTCTCCGACCGCGTTGCAAACCCCCATGACGACCTCCAGCAGGTAACGGTTGTGAACGACCAATACGGTCGCCTTACCTTTACGCAAGATATCGCCGCAGCTATCTTGCACCTGTTGAAGGCAAAGGCTCCCTATGGAACCTATGACTGCACGGGATCCGGAGCCACGAAGACCTGGGCGGACATTGCCGCTACCGTATTCAGGCTGCGCAATGGGAACGCCGAAAAGGTAATTCCCGCGTCAAGCGCAGCCTATTACGAAGCGGCGGCAGGCCCCGTTGCCCCACGCCCGACGCATTCGACGCTGGACCTTACCAAGCTTAAGAGCACCGGGTTCGCAATTCCCGATTGGGAGCAGGAATTGCAGAGTTACCTGCAGGAACTGAACAACTAGAATCGCAAGAAGCTGCATTTCGGAAAGGAACACGCCATGCGGAGCAGTGCAAAGGCCTATTGCTACCGACAGGATTCTTGGGACTCAATAATAAGTCGCGACTTCTGTCTCGACGAGCCCTTCGAACTTTCGCGTGCATATGAAAACGCCACCATCCTCCCTCTCCGCTGGATAGAAGAATCGAAATCCGAGTATCTTGACGGCTTGCTGGAAGGAGGGGTTTGCACAAGCGACGGCTCGTTTGTCGCCGGTCAGAACAGGGCGAATACGAAAAAGATAACGAACCGCAGCTGCGTACGGGGCTACGATGCGGGCCCCAATATAGTCCACCGCAACGAAGAGGTCATCTTCGGCGGAATCCTTGTGGGGCATTGGGGACACACGCTTCTCGATTCCACGTCGCGACTTTGGTACTCGGTCAGTCATTTGCAAGACAGTAGGAAAACGGTCTTTGTGACGTTTCCCAATCAGGAATTTCGCTATCAAAAGTTCTTCTCTCTTGCGGGCCTTACAGAAGACAAGTACGAGATAATCACTGTTCCCACAGAGTTTTCGCGCGTTATCGTTCCGGCAGAGTCAAGCTTTTCATCCACAGGCTATTTCACTCCGCAGTGGATCACCTTTTTCGACGCTATCGTACGCAACGTGAAACCGTCCAAATACAAGAAGATCTATCTGAGCCGAACGGCCTATGAAATTCAAAACCTGATCGGCGAAGAGTATTTCGAAACCTTCTTCCAAGAGCACGGGTACCATGTCGTTCACCCCGAGCAGCTTCCTATAGAGGAGCAGATTTCCCTGATGGCGGGGGCAGAATCCGTGGCGTCAACCATTGGCACCATCTCTCACCTTGCGCTCTTTTGCCAACCGAACACGGAATTCATCATTCTCAACAGGTCGCATAACATTGTGAAAATGCAGATAGCAATAGATCAGGCTCGGCAGCTCAACGCTATCTACGTCGATGCCTACCGCAACCTGCTTCCGGAACAGCAGGGTGGAAATTGCATCTTTCTCATGGCGCCCGGCAAACCTTGGAACAAGATGATTGAGGACCGGTTCGGCGAAAAGCCGAACGCAAGCTTTGAGGAAGAGCAGTTACCCCTCCTTGCAATGCGGTACGCCCGGGAATGGGCTCGGCATTTCAGCACCGCAGGTAATTTCAGCCAGATAAAGAACTACGGGATGAAGACAATCGTCGAAAACCTGAACATCGCCCTTTTCGGCAAGGTTGTAGACACAAGCGCGTTCCCCGAGGCCGTCAAATACAACAAGCTTCGCCAGCAGTTGGCTGCGGAATCCTCCACGCAGGCTAACACTGCCTTGGTAACGCGCATTTCCACCGACGATCGCTCTCTTACTTTATCCGGCAGCATCTCCCGCAACCTCGTCGGGCAGGATTCCCCCCGTATTTCTGTCGGCATAGCCGAAGACAACGGCGACATTACGTATCTTGCCTGCTTAGATAGTTTTTTTCCCGACGAAGAAAACAGGTGCTCCTGGACCTGCTCTGTCGAGTTATCGGACGGGCAGACTCCAACGGGAACCCTCTGCCTTTGCCCCTCACCCAACGAACCCGCCGATATTGCCATCCCTCTGGTGTACCCGCGTGCGGCAAACATTCAATTCCCTATTCAGCTTGGGCAAAATGGCACGCACGCTTTAACCGCGGAAAAGAACTTCGAACTTGCCATTGTTGACAGCGCCGAGCAAATGATTATCGACAACATCAAGACCCTATGGCTCGACAACATCCAGTGGACCGAAGGCACCTTGACCCTGGAGGGAAACCTTCGCCTCAGAAACCCCTTCCCAGACAACGCCAAGCTGCTTTTTGGAATCAGAAGCAATGGTGAATTCGACGCAATAGGGTCTATCAGCAGCGAAGAGATAGGCGGGACGTTCATAGCCTGGCAAGCCGTGTTGGAGAAATCCGCAGTTCGGAAATGGTTTACGGACCACTGTCAGAAAGATGCCGCATACCTCGGATTCGCCATCGAAACGAATTCGATTCATCCTATTCCCTCCTTCAGCCACCATCGAAAGCCGGGGAGTGCGCTCCGTTATCTTGACAGCTTCATCGCATCCGGCCAGAACGCCTATATCATCCCGGTCGAAAAGCACGGATTGCTTGGTTTTCAAATTGCGGAAGCAGAAAAACTGATACGGCGCTTCTGGACCGAATCGGCATATTGGCAAAACGGGCATTTGCTGATGTTCGGAGAAATGAAGTCGTATGTTGGGCATGAACCCGGCGACATGATTGAGATCGTCCTCGGCGCCCCTCAGGGAAACCGCCCTATCGGCTCACTGAAAATCACAAGGCGGCAATTCGGAAGATATGCATGGGCCGGAGAAATAAAAGAGAGCGCCGTGCAAGAAGCCTTGCAGGCATTATCCGAGACACCCTTATCCCCTCTCCCCGTTTACATCAAGCCGTTTGGAGACGACGCGCTATTTCCTATTGGGAAAAGCCGCAAATCCGGCACCATGCCTATCGTGGGAAAGCATTCGATCGACCTTCCGGGAAATTGCTCTGCACACTTCGGGGCAAAGGCTGGAGAGAACATGCATCTTGCTGTAGAGCAAGCACACCCCGATGGCTCTACAAGCGAGCCAAACGGCACGGACGACACCGCCAAGAAAGGCAGCCATTCTGAAAGAGGCTTGTTGAGAGGATTCTTCCGAAAGCGATAACCCTGGTCCCTGTTCTCGGACTCAGCAAAAGAGCCCGAGATTCGCGCCACCTGAATAACGCACGCCCATTTGACTTTCCGGAGGCTGGCCTGCACGCCAGCCTTTTTTCATTTAATACAGTTTGTCGCATAGTATCATGATTAGCCTTTCGCTCACCTATAAGTGAACCTGCCCACTGCAGCAATCTGCCACTATTCCCACGGGGAAATTGTGCGATTAATCTGGCTTTATCGCATTGTGGATTGGGGAGAATCGAATATGCATCATCACGTTTTCCGTATGTTTGCCGCCGTTCTGGCAGCAACCTTAATTTCAGCGGCTCTTGTGCCGTCAGCATTCGCAGCAGACACAGCGCCTGCGCGGACCGCTGCTACGGTAGCAGCAGAAAGCGCCGACCCGGACACTCCAACTGGCATGTCCATCTCGGTATCCGACGACACAATTACCATAAGCATGAATCGCATTGGGAAGAGTTCTACAGGTACGGCGAAAGTCGTGCGAATGAACTCGAACCAATACCGTAAGGGAGACAAGGTCCATGGCCTCGCTTCTGCGGGCACGGAAGGCAGCGTCATTGGTTCTTACAAGCTGGGTCGCGCCAATGTATCCATCAAAACCAATCGCTATTCGAAATACGGCCGCGACTACCTGTACAGCAAGTATTACTTGGTTAAAGATGGCAAAATCGTCGCCGGCCCCTATTACGCCACCTCCATTTCGGCACCCCGGGCATCCATTACGGTAAAAACAACCTCAAAGAAGGGCATCGCAAACGAAGACACCGCAAGAATCAACGAAGTCAAAGACCTCGGCGCCCAGCATGCGGCACTAAACATTGTCGCGAACTGGATCCTTCGCCCAAATGAGGACGAAAAAGGAAACGCCATATCGTATGAGGGAAGGTCGGATGTCATCCCCTTTGAAAGCAACGGGACCACGTACTATTTCGACGCCAACCAGGTTGGCATATACGATCGTCTCATTTCGCAGTACACAAAAGCAGGCATCGACGTGCAGGCGGTTGTCATCGCGCGTCCTCCCGACAACTGGTCGCAATACCCCCGATCGCTCTCGTATCTGAGTAAGCCCACCCAATCGACAATTGGATTCAATACGTCGAATGGAAAGGGCCGCGACTATTTCATTGCACTGATGGAGTTCTTGGCGAACCGCTATTCGCAGTCCAGCGACACCGGATACGTAAGCGACTACATCATCGGCAACGAAATCGATCAGGCATATTCCTGGAACAGGATCTCCACTAAGAAGAACTCAAGTGGCCCCGAGCCGCTTGGCACCTATATGGAGGAATATTCCCGCGCTCTGCGCCTTGCAAACAACGCGGTTAAGAAATACGCCTCCGATATCACCGTCTCCGTACCCTTAATCCATAACTGGAACGTCAACCAGTTCGAGGCCCTGGCGAATACGGAGCAAGACGAATCCAGCCCTCTGCACCATGCGGGAGGCGCAACTCGCAGCTCCAGCGTGAAAAACAGTTACCGTCCAAAGCAGATGGTCGATTGGCTGGCTAAGAGATCGGATGCAACTGGCGACTTCGATTGGGGTCTTGCAGGGCACAACTACTGTTCGAATCTGCCCCAAAGCGACGTGGGCTATTACGATACGGGCATGTCGCCTCAGTACCCTGGATTCACCATTACCAACAATTACAACACCACGAAGTTCCTTACCATCGCAAACCTGGACGTGCTGCAAAAATATCTTGAGCAGAGCTCATTGAAGTACGATGATCCTTCCGGTACCGGCCACATCAGAAACGTCTACCTCACGGAAACCGGCGTATCCTCCACAGACCTTGACACCTGCACTATGGGAAGCCTCTCCCACAAGCAGCAATGCGCGTGGATTGCCGCCCTCTACTACAAGGCGGCGCAGATGGACTGCATCAAAGCGCTCGACTACTTCACGCTTAACGATATCGGTAAAAGCAAGAAGAGCGGGTTTACCCCCGGCTTGAAAGACTGGTCCGGCAACACGGAAAAGGAAGCGTACGCCCTTTATAAGCAACTGGACACCGGCACTTCATTCGATGCCTCTCATAAGTATCTTCCATACATCCGCTTCAAAAAAGATGGGGTGAAATACGGATCTCCGAGCGTCTACGGTTCGGGCTATACGGAGCTGAACTCCTGGCAAGAGGCGCTGCAAACCACTTCGCCATCTGAAACCAACATCAACTGGGCGAAGGCTTGGGACGAATCTGCCATCAAGCGCGTCGATACGGACATACCCGCTCGCTCGCTTTCGCTGAACGCTTCGTCCTACAAGGCAACCGATCCCATCCTGACAACGGCAACGGGCGCACGTACGGATCGCGTGGCATTGTTCAAGAAAAGCGATGACCCGGCCAGCGCAAAGCCCATCTGCTGGTATTACGTTGGCAGCACCAACAACGGCATCAAACATCGCTCCGGCAAGCAATACGACCTGCGCGCTACAGGCGAAATGAGCAAAACGCGCTGGGAGAACGGCGACGGGCGCCTTACTGCTGGTCAATACAAGGTTGTGCTGCTCGATTCCTCTGACAACGCGCTCTCCGAACAGGATTTCGCCATAAGCGACGACAGCATGCTGAACACGGCATCGCTTTCCACCAACAAGACCTCATACGTCGTTGGCGAAAACATCGTCACGACTGCAACGGCCCCGAAGGATTCCGGCTGCTGGGTCGGCATCTACGACAAGGGAAAGACGCCTTCCAAGAACGGTGATATCTCAACCTATTGGTACTACGTTGACGGCGGCTATACCGACAGCAGCAAATCCACATTGCAGTTGAATGCCTCCGGCAAGCCCACAACGCTGCAAACAACCACCTTCCAGCAAAGCGCAGATCATAAATCGAGCAAACTGGGCAAGGGAGAATACACCGTCTATCTGCTGGATGCGAACTACAACCAGCTTGCAAAACAGGACATCGCCATCGGAGAGAAGGCCCCCGCTCCGCTGAAATCCGCATCTTATGTGCTGGATAACGACACCGATGGCTTTGCAAACGGCACGGTCACGGTTAACTATGACGCGGATACGGAAGCAACCGACTGCATCATGTACTGGGGCGACGGCAACGGCAACAAGCTCGAAGGCTACGATGCTTTCGCTGCATTCAAGCTGGATCAAGACGCGACCGTCACGAAATCCCGCATGAACGCGAACGTCTATATCCCCGAGGGCGCAAAGCAACTGCTTGCCTATGCGTCAAACGGTTCTACGGAATCGCAGCAAGCTGCGGTGGCCGCACTGCCCGACAACGCGTCTTACAATTTCTCAGGCGAAAAGCCCGTCGCGGAATTCCAGATTGTCAGCGATATCCACGTGTACGGATCGAAATCCCACGACGGCTTCACGCAGACAAACGCGAACTTCAGCACCATGCTCAATGACGTTAAGGCCAATAGCCCTCAGAGCACGGGAATCTTCGTAAATGGAGACATTGCAGACAACGGCCGCACGGAAGACTACAACAAGGTTCTGTCGCTTTATACGAAGGTTTTCGGCAACCCGCTGGAGTCCAGCTCCAACCCGCGTATGCATTGCTCCATCGGCAACCATGATTGGTTGGCGAATCAGCCTGACAACTTCCGCACATTCGTGGGAAATGCAAACGATAGCATCAATACGCCCAGCAAGATCTACTACGACGAGTGGGTAAACGGCTATCACTACATCTACCTCGGCGGCGAAAGAGAAGGGCTGCACGCATGGTTGTCGGATGATCAGCTCAGATGGTTCGACAACTTGATGAAAAAGGACCAGAAAGAGCATCCGAATCAACCCGTGTTCGTGTTCCTGCATCAATCCATGTACAACACCGTTGCAGGCAGCCTGCCCGGCCAGAACTGGAATGGCGTGGACGACGAAGCTGCGTTTAAGAAGATCTTGAAGAAATACAGCAACATCCTGCTGTTCAACGGTCACAGCCACTGGGTATTGAACTCCGAGAGCAACATGTATGGAGGAAGCGCCAGCATCCCCGCTGCATTCAATACGGCATCCGTGGGATACCTTTGGACCAGCTACGGCACCGTTGCCTCAGGCCAATTTGCAGAGGGATCGAACGGCTACTATGTGGATGTCTATAAGGACAAGGTGGTTCTGAAGGGCCGTGATTTCCTCGATGGCAAATGGCTGCCGTCCGCCTTGTACGTCATCCAGCCTGAGGGAATGAACGCGACTGGCGCACTACCCATCAACGATAAATCGTGTTGGGGCACAACAAGTATGCCAATCAGCTGCCCGAAAGTCCCGTTTACCCTTGTTTGTTTCGGGAATGTTTCGGCCTTGAAAACTAAAAACAAGCGTTCATCTGCGGAAACAATTGTGCACAAGGTGGTATGTGCTCCATCACATAGAAACGCCTCCACGGGCGCACTAGGCTACAGCCTGTAACAAGCGAACGGATCAGGGATCGGTCCGCAAAGGTTCGACCGCGTTTCCCTTTTCGGGAACCGTACAAGGAGGAGATTATCCATGGCACTTGCTGAAGAACTACCTGAAATCGTGACGGAATCGGTCCCCGGACCGAAGGTGCAGGACCTGCTGGCCCGCCGAGATGCCGTTGTTCCCCCGGCATTGTGCTCCGCCACCTACCCCGTTGCCATCAAGCGCGGCGAAGGCGCTCTGTTCGAAGACCTGGACGGCAACAAGTTCCTGGACTTCATCGGCGGCGTGGGCGTGCTGAACATCGGCTACTCCAACCCCGAGGTTGTCGAGGCCGTTCAGGAGCAGGCCACCAAGTACTTCCACACCATCTTCAACGTCATCGCGCACGATGGCTACGTCGAGCTGGCCGAGAACCTGGCCGCCATCGCCCCCGTCCGCGGCGACAAGAAGAAGGTCTACTTCGCGAACTCCGGCGCCGAGGCCGACGAGAACGCCATCAAGGTCGCCAAGGCCTACACCGGCCGCGACAACATCATCTGCTTCTCCGGCGCCTTCCACGGCCGCACGAACCTGATGATGGCCCTGACTGCCAAGAAGGCCTACGCAAAGGGCATGGGCCCATTCCCCTCCGGCATCTACCGCGCGCCGTACCCGTACCTGTACCGCGCTCCCGAAGGCCTGACCGAAGAGCAGGCGATCCAATACTACGTGGACGGTCTGCAGCAGGTCTTCGAGGAGGGCACGCCTGCTAGCGAGGTCGCGGCAATCCTCATCGAGCCCATCGAGGGCGAAGGCGGCTTCATTCCCGCTCCCATCGAGTACGTCAAGGCGCTGCGCAAGATCTGCGACGACAATGGAATCGTCCTGATTGCCGACGAGGTCCAGTGCGGCAACTGCCGCAGCGGCCGCTACTTCGTGTCCGACTACTGGAAGGACAACGGCTGCGCCCCCGACATCATGACCACGGCGAAATCCATGGGCGGCGGCGCCCCTATCAGTGCCATCATCGCCAGCGCCGAAATCATGGACGCCGTCCCCGGCGGCACCATCGGCGGCACGTACTGCGGCAACCCACTGTCCTGCGCATCGGCCCTGAAGGTCATGGAGATCTTCAAGCGCGACGACTACGAGGGCAAGGCCCGGCATGTCGGCGAGCGCTACATGGGTGCCATGAAGGAACTGCAGAAGAAGTACCCGGTCATCGGCGACGTCCGCGGCATGGGCGCCATGGTGGGCGTCGAGTTCGTCACGGATCCCGCCACGAAGGAACCCGCCACGAAGCTGGTTGCCGACATCGTCCAGCATGCGTTGCAGAAGGGCCTGATGATTGAGAGCTCCGGACTGCACAGCAACGTCATCCGCTTCCTGGCACCGCTCTGCATCACGGACGAGCAACTTGACCGCGGCGTCGCTATCATCGACGAGGCTATCGCGGAGGCACTAGCCTAAGCGCATGTGACATTAAGGCAGCGGGCAACGGCGAGACCGAGCGTCACGCACCCGCCGCAAAGGGACTACGAAGCCCCCGGCAGATACCTAGTCTGCCGGGGGTTTCTGCCTCTTCTGCTCTGGCGATGCGCGCTGCCAGCGCAGCAAAATGGTAAGCGACCCGGTTTTTCTTGCGTATTCCGACCCTACCACGCAAGCTGATAATGCCGCCATTCAACTATCTCAAGACATTATTATCCTTACCTGAGTAAGCAGGATACGTAATATTGGACTTATCAAAGCGAATTATTGCCAAAAGAAGGGGAATCGACATGAAGAACTACTTTGATCTCACCGGGCAGGTTGCCCTCGTAACCGGCGCATCTACCGGCCTGGCCGTCCAGATGGCGAAAGCCCTTGCAAATCAGGGCTGCAACATCGCCTGCATGGCACGCCGCCAGGAGAAAATCGACGAAACCGCAAAGATGCTCGCCGACGAATATGGTGTCGAGACGCTGGCCGTCCGCTGCGATGTCACCGACACCGACATGGTGGAGTCCGCCGTCAAACAGGTCGTGGACAAGTGGGGACGCATCGACATCCTAATCAACTGCGCCGGCACTGGTGCAGTGGCCCCTGCCGAGGACATTACAGATGCCCAGTTCGAGAACGAATTCGACATCGACCTGTTCGGCACGTTCAAGATGGCTCGCGCCGTTGCGAACCAGGCTATGCTGTCCGCCGGCTATGGCCGCATCATCAACATCGCCTCCATGTACGGCCTGGTAGGCAACAAGCAGTCCGGCTGCGCTCCCTACCACGCAGCCAAGGGCGGCGTGGTGAACCTGACCCGCGCACTAGCCGCCGAATGGGGCGCTCGCGGCATTATGGTTAATGCCATCTGCCCCGGCTATTTCGAGACCCCGCTGACGAAGGAATGGCTGGAAACTCCCGAAAATCAGGCGTACGCCCACACGATGATCCCCGAAGAGCGCTACGGTAAGGAAGGCGAGTTGGACACTGCAACGCTGTTCCTGTCCTCTCCCGCTTCCACCTATGTCAACGGCGTCATCCTGCCTGTTGACGGCGGCTATACCTGCATGTAGCCTCTCTTGGACATCCCACATCAAGCACGCAAAGCGCCTGCATCCGCGGGCGCTTTGCCCTTTCGGAAAAGCCGACAGCGCCCCTTAGCAGGAAAGCAACACAGCCGCTGGTGCTTCCCGGCGGGAAATCCCACGCACCCGGCAATGCCATTCAAGGAGAAAGCCTGCGCCTCGCATGCAAAACGAGGAGGGCGTGAGCGATCCACCGCCAGCAAAACGAGAAAAACTGGCTCAAAAAGCAAGTTGGGAATGGTTTTGTAGGCCCTAACTCTATGCCGGCGGGAATGATGTTACATACTGCTCTTAAAAAAACCTGGTCATAGGCCTGCTGAAATTTGCCGACGTCTCTTATCGAACAGCATGCACGCATTAGGGGCGGCTAAACCATTCCCAACCCGAAATCTCGTCCAATAATCCTGAATGTGTTGGCAGTGCCGGCGCGACGCTCTGCCCGTGACCGCCCTCACGCTTCCCGACTTGGCGCTGGCGGTACTGATCACCGCCGGGCTCGGCGGAATCGGCAGCGTTGGCGCTACCCAGCAGGGCTTTGCCGTTCATCCGCGGCCCCGAGTGTGCAAGCAGACGTATGCACACTACAACCCGTGCGCCTGCACGCGCCACGCGCAAGCGACCTCTAACGCATGTCGAGCAGCAGGAAGCACAGCATTAACTGCAAGCGGACCTCCAGGTTGCTCAAATCCATACCCAGAATCTCCGACGCGCGGTTGATGCGGTAGTTGACGGTATTGCGATGCACATACAGCTGCGAGGCCGTCTCCTGCACGCTGCCGTTGTTGAACAGGTACACCCGCAGCACCTTCGTGAAATCCGACCCCTTTTGCGTATCGTAATCGATGAGCGGCCCCAGCACCTGGTTCAGGTAGTCGGCAACGATGTCGCTATCCTCAATGCCCAGCAG
>ERZ857965.883-NODE-883-length-36273-cov-12.849440_pt1 | contig 36273 bp, 30 predicted proteins | sample MGYA00519758_ERZ857965 | MGnify/ENA primary metagenome ERZ857965 (study PRJEB31778, sample SAMEA3449381) | human gut metagenome | biome: human gut; feature: human-associated habitat; material: faeces | place: United Kingdom | collected 2010/2012 ... | reverse complement strand
GAATGCATCATTTATACGGTAGAAAACGATGCAAATGAAGGGCATTGCCAAAGAAATTCGGGAACTAGCATGCAATTTACATGAAATTTAGCAGATGGGCGAAAAACGGAATCATACAGAGAATTTTTGACGAGCTTTAAAAGCAGAAATTTATCGATATTCAAAGTGAAGTTTTGTGCTTGGATGACACTAGAGCGTGATCAATCTACGCAAAACATTGGCATCTTTGTTTTTATTGCTAAGTCAAAATGGGAACCATTAAGAATCTTCTACAAACCTAGTTTAAATGGTGCTTTATTCCATACTTTTTACTCTATACGGCGGCAACCAATTGAAAAGTGTATATAATCTATATGTGCCTATTTTTTTAATGCGATGAGAATAACCAGTTGGTAAAATAACTAAACCCTTTACATAAAGATCTAATTTTTGCCAATTGGTTAAGACAATCGGTGGATGTAAAACAGCTTGTTAATTACGGTTTAATTAATTTTTTAATAATAGCAACTTTAATTATTCACATAAATTGACAAAAGTCACATTTTTACAAATTTCGACAACATGATAGAGTTAACATCTTATTTGGTAAAACAAATGTTATTTATAAGGATGTGTTTAATTATGATACACCACAAATTAAAAAAGATGACAGCAATTGTGGCATCTTTTTCAATTGTATCTACCGTTTCACCAAAAGCCTACGCTAGCAATTTTGTTGTTCCTCGTGCAATGTCTCAGAGAGCTATGTCGATCGCTCAAATGCATTTCCCGCCTAACTTTGCCATGAAAACTTTTGGTACCTCCAATTTTGATTTTGGAGATTCAAAAAAAATAGCATTTAAAAGTAATGAATTTATTGACTTTACCCAAGGCTATTTATCTGTAGTTAATTGTGACACCTTAGATAGTATTAAACTCGAAAAAGCACTTGGCGGGCAGCCTAAGGAATATATAAAAAAAATAGTTATGATAAATTGTAAGGCAATCGATGAGTCTTTATTTTCTGGTTGTATTAGTTTAACGGAAGTCGCTATCAAAAATTGCAATAAAATTGGTCCTGCTGCGTTCTATAGCTGTGTGAATTTAAAAGAAGTGACAATCTCAAGTTGTAACGAAATTGGTGATTCTGCATTTTATGGCTGTACCGGCCTAAATACTGTAAAGTATGAAAAATCTACCGAACCAAATCACGGTGCTAATGTGTTTACAAATTGTCTAAATTTAAACACAATATACGTTCCTGCAGATTATACTGGGGACAGTTTCTGTGGAATCTCAGTTACTAAATATGCCACTGCTTCAGCGTCGCCATCCCCTTCTGTTTCAGCGTCGCCATCCCCTTCTGTTTCAGCGTCTCCATCCCCTTCTGTTTCAGCGTCTCCATCCCCTTCTGCTTTAGCGTCTCCATCCATTTCTGTTTCAGCGTCGCCATCCCCTTCTGCTTTAGCGTCCTCATCCACTGCTTCAACGATACCAACTTTTGCCTCAAAGTCAAAAAATAACAAAACAGCGTTAATTGCTTCGCTTGGTTCTGCGGCTGCTGCAATTGTTATAGCTGGTATAGTATTCGCAACTTGTTATTTCAAAAAGCATCTATGTTTTTCTCAATCTAATCCGGATGACTCAGAACAATGTACTGTGTAAATACCGGTTCAAAATAGAAATGAAATTTAAAAGCTGCACCATACTTATGGTGCAGTTTTTAAAAACGTTTTTTTACCGTTACGCTCATGTCTCTTAATAAATCACACTTTCTATTTAAGAGTACCCGTGCGTCGTTTGGTTATTTCCATCGATAAATTAAGCTCTCAGAAAAGTCTGTAAATATCCAATTCTTTAGTGATAAGTGCAACATTCTCCATTGGGGTCTTTCAATTTCAATTTTGCTAATTTGTTATTTTAATATTAAAGCTACTAGTGCTTAGCCATCCAGTTTTTAAAGTGTTGTTGGGTATAGCTTTACCAGTTTAAAGCGTGCTAACATAAAAAGATGACGAGCGAGGAAACATCTGATATAATAGGAATACGAAAATAAGTAAAAATAGATAAAAAAACACACGCTGATCGAAAGAAAATCAGCAAAAATATCAAATCAGAAATTCTTGAATGCATCATTTATACGGTAGAAAACGATGCAAATGAAGGGCATTGCCAAAGAAGTTCGGGAACTGGCATACAATTTACATGAAATTTAGCAGATGGGCGAAAAACGGAATCATACAGAGCATTTTTGACGAGCTTCAAAAGCAGAAATTTATCGATATTCAAAGTGAAGCTTTGTGCTTGGATGACACTAGCATTAAGGGCTATCCTAATGCCTCCGTAGCTAGAAAAATAAGTAATGAAAAGTATTGGTCGCTCAAAAAAGGGAGGAACAACGAAGATACACGCAGCTTGTGTATCTGAAAAATTTGCCTTGAAAATTCAACTTTCAGCAGGAAACCGTCACGATGCACCAGAAGGACCAAGACTTATCGAGTCGTTTAGCTGTAAAGTCGGGTGATATTTGTTTATGGACTGTGGTTACGAAGATAACAAAACTTTAAGCCCTTGCACTCATACAAGGGCTTATTTCTATTGTTCCTCCGAGGAAAAATAGAAAACTTCCTTGGCAATATGGCACAAAACTTTACAAACGTCGCAACGAAGTTGAATGTTTTTTCTTTCGTATTAAGCGATTTGCAAAGTTTTTATTTACTATGACAAAATTAGACAAAATATTTATAGCGAAGAAATTAAAATATAAATATATGTAATTTTTTGTACTGGAAGTGAAAGATAAAATTTTGAGAGAATTGAAAAATATTATTTTTACTTTGTGTTGAAACTTTTTTTGCGTGTGAAAAGAAAAAATTTGGTGGTTGATCTTAATTTTTTTGAAAGTAGAGGCTTATAAAAAATGAAAACGGTTTTAGTTTTAGGCGTTGGACAAATAGGGAAAGCAATAACAAAAAGAATTATAGAACAAAATCCTGAAAGAATTATTCTACACAATTTAACAAAAACTGAATCAGGTTATTGTTGCAAGTATTTTTCTGAGTATTGTAAAAATATTGAATTAATCCCTTCATATGGTGATGTATTTTTACCTTTTGATTTTAACAAATTAAATACAATGGAAGAACAGCTAAAATATAAAGATGAATTATTAAGTTTTTATTATTCCGATTTAGGCCCGGAGATATTAAAAAAATCAACTTTATATAAACTAGTTCAAAAATGGAACCCTGATTTAATAATAGATGCCATAAATTCTGGGACGGTATTAGGTAATCACTATAAACCTGAGTTGATATTAAGTAAAGTAAGTAAAAGTGCAAATATTGATGTAAACACATCTGCAGAAATTCTCCTTAATGATTTTGTGCCAAAAGCCGTAAATTTTGTGTATTCTTTAAAATTGGTTATGGAAGATTTTAAAGTAAAAAAATATTTAAAAGTTTCCACAACTGGTTTAGGTGGGATGGGCATGAATATGCCCTATACTCACGGAGACACCCCAAAATCATCATTATCGTTTGCTTTGATGGGAAAAATATCGGCAGCTGGAGTCTTACATCAATTATTGTGGAATTTATCTCATACAACACATCATAATATAAGTCTTTTAATTCCGGCAACATTTGTAGGTTACGATAGCACCAAATTTGAACCTATTGAAACAGATGTTGGTTTGGTTAAAAAGATTAATAACCCTCAAAAAATGAAGCTTGTAGATGGAGAAAAGCTTACATATTCAAAAGGGATCAGCGATGAATATCTTGAATTTCCTGTGGTTAGAGCTGGAGAAAATCATGTTTATTCTTTATATGAATTATCTGCACTTACAGCACTTGGACAAATGGAGGCTATCACTAAAGAAGAAGTTGCCAACGCTGCAATAGAAGATATTTGTGGAAAAACGAAGAAAAATATGCTTAATTATATGGACTCAGGAATGTTAGGTTCTACTTTTGCAGGAAAGGCTATGGTTGAAAAAATAAAATCAGAAATTCAAAATCTGATGAAGAAAAATAACTCAACAAGCATCGCAACAGGAAATCTTGGAGTTACTGTTGCAAAACGTCTTTACGAATTATATATGATAAAGCAAGTTTGCAAAACTGTTGATGAGCTTAAAAGTATAGACATTAAAAAATTATACGATTTAATTATCAGAAATCTTGAAAATAATAGAAATTTGCTGGTTGAAATGTTATCTTTGGGCTTGCCTATTGTAACAGAAAATGATAACATATATATTGGTGAGTATAGTTTATATCCTGACAAAGGCTGTGATTTGACCATCACGCGCGAACGATTGGAGAAATGGATTCAAGTTGGTTGGGTAGATCTTCGCGTCGAGAATATTTTATTCTGGAAAGAAACTATTAATTTTGTTTATAACGATGCTAGAAAAGTTCTTGAAGATAAGAATTTTATCTTAAATCGTGATGCTTTTTCTATTGATAATGATTATGATATTGGTGAGATCTTAGCTTATTATTATAATTTGCAGGAAAAAGGCAGAAAGACTTGCAATATTTAAAAAATTTATTTTCCCCCCCTTTTTGACGTGCTCTGTCAAGAAGGGGTTCTTTTAAAATTATAGGAGGTTTCTTTATGGAGCAATTTTTTATTATTTTACAGCAATTATTTATTTTTACTTTTTTTGTTTTTGTAGGGATTTTTTGTGTTAAATTCAAAGTTTTTGATGAATCTGCGCTTGATTCTATGTCTAAATTTATAATTACAATTACTATGCCAGTTATGTTGGTTTGCAATTTGCTTTCTGGCCCGTCTTTTAGAGATTTGACTAATTCTTCGCCTATCTTTATAGTTTACATGTTTTGTTTTATATTTTTATACTTATTTAATTGTCTTATTGTACGGGTATTCCATTTTAATGAACAAAAATCTAATATCTACAAAGCTTTGGCGACGTTTTCTAACGCTGGATTTATTGGAATTCCTTTAATATTGGCGATATTTGGCAAAGAGGGTGGAATTTTTATGTCGCTGTGCACTATAGTAGACCAACTTATGTTATGGACTTTAGGCATAAAACTGACTTCTAACACGAATAAGTTTAAACTGGAAAACTTAAAAAATTTTGCAAATCCTGCATTAATCGCAATAATTTTTTCGCTAATAGGTGTTGTAGTTGGAATAAAACTGCCAAAAACTTTACTTATGACACTGAAGCCTATTGGAGACATGACTCCTGTGCTATCTATGATTTATATTGGAGGTCTGTTTTGTTTTTCAAATATTCGTGAGTATTTGAAAAAATTTGATATTTACATGTTAATTTTCTTTAAAATGTTGTTTTTTCCGGTGATAATTTGGGCTATTTTGAAATTTGTGCCAGTTTCAGTTAATATTGCTAAAACTGTAGTTCTACTTTGCTCACTTCCATCTATGTCATCCATAGCGATTTTTGCTAAAAAGTATGATAATTACCCAGAGTATGCTGTTGCGGCTGTACTGATTACCACTGCATTTAGTATAATTACTGTACCATTGATTAGTTTTTTGATTAGTCAAGTTTAACATTTTTTTTCGACAAACTTCTACACAAAATCTTTGGAAAAACTATTGACAACTTTTTCTGCGTGGTTTATAATACAACCAAATAATAAAGAAAGATGGTGCAAAAACTATGCAAAAGAACAATTGTAAGCTCAAAACAATCTTTAAGAAAGGGTTATCCTTTTCTATCGCGCTGGCACTCGGCGCTGCAGCAACCTCTTTGAACCTGGCAAAAACTGCCGAGGCGGCCGTTGATACTTTAGGAGCAAGGACAGTTTATCTGGCCGGTGAGAATGCAGAGTTTGACACTTCGGGGTGTTCAAACAAGCCGAGTTATTATAGTAAGGACGATGGCGAAAACTGGCTTAGTGTTAATGAGCCTGTTAAACTTAATTCAGATATGACTAAGTTGGAAATAGCATCTGATGACTCTGGTAGTGACAAAACAGATTATACTTTCAAAGTTTACGACTTGGCAAAGATTTACAAAGGTACAACCGTAAAAGTTGCACATGGCACGGCAACTAATGCTATGTTTACTGCTGAAAACATCAATTTTGGTGGCGGTGTTGATGGGAATTCTGCCGCTGTTCGTGAAATTTTGAATAAAGGCGAACTACACGTTGACGGTATTGAAGGAGCAGTAACTAAAATTGATTATACTGCACATAACGGCAAAAAAGCTTCTGTAAAAGTTGGCAACGTTGATTGTCCACTCGGTACTTTAGAGGTTTCTCGTAACGTTAAAGCAGTGTCTTTAGCTAAAGAACCAACTGAAAACTGTTACATAGAAGGCGAAAAAATTAATTTGAGTGGCTTAGCTTTAAATGTAACTTATGAAGATGATGGTAAAGCTACTGTTGAATGGACAGAAGAAACAAAAGATGCATTTACTTTTAGTAGCAATGATGTAGAGCAAGACAAAGAAATTTCACAAACAATTAATGATATAACTGTTACTTATGAAGGTGTTACAGCTACCGAGAAATTTACACTGTATTTTTGTAAAACTCTTTCTAAAGAAGCTGGAAATATAGCAAAAATTAATGGTGTTTTTGATAAACTTGATGTTGTTGATGCTATTGCTCTTTCGGAAAATAATGACAATTATAAAAAATTAAAAGATGACTTTTCTGACGAAAATGCTCAAGTAATTTTCGCTTACGATATTATTGCAAATTATGATGCAAGTATTGGCAAAATGAAAGTGGCTTTAAACGTAGGTAAAAATTATGCAGGACAAACAGTAACTGTTAAACATTTATCAAATGACGAAATAGAAACTTTTGTAGATAAAGTTGATTCAGATGGTATTGTAACTGTTAGTGTAAGTTCTTTGTCACCATTTATGGTAGCTCTTGGTGCAACTGAAGAAGACAAATCAGCTGCTGCTGAGACTGAACAGAAAAATGCTGAGGAAAAAGCTGAGGCTGCTAAAAAAGAAGCTGCTGCTAAGAGTGCTTCTAAATCTGTAAAAACAGGTGATGCTAGCATAGTTGCCTTCTCGGTGTTCGGATTTATTGCTTTTGTTAGTGCAGCTATTTTGGTATTCATGAAAAAAAATCGTAAAGATTTTGAAAAATAATCTTAGCTAATATACTTTTTGTACAAACGGGAGCCAGGCTGAATTTTTCAGTCTGGCTATTTTTAACTTAAAGATCGGGTTCTTTTGCATATACCTATTTTTGTGTTTATAATTAAAGCGTGATTACATAAAAAGAGCATCAAAAACCAAAACAAAAGTTACAATAGAAAAAATAAATGAAGGGAAAAACGCCCAATTTTGTTGCGACGTTTGTAAAGTTTTGTGTCATGTTGCCAAGAAAGTTTTCTGTTTTTCCTCGGAGGAACAACAAGAATAAGCTCTTGCATAAGTGCAAGAGCTTGAGTTTTATTATCTTCGTAAGTACGGCCTATAAACAAATAGCACTCGGTTTTACAACTAAGCGATTATTCGATAAGCTTTCGGCCTTCTGGTGATCATGACGGTTTCTTGCTGAAAATTGAATTTTTAAGGTAAATCTTTCAGATACACAAGCTACGTGTATCTTCTTTGCTAGCCACATTTTGAGCAGCCAATGCTTTGTTTACTACTTGTTTTTGGGGCTACGGGAAACATTAGGATGGACATTGATGATAGAAAAGCACATGCCAATCGAGGGGAACCCCAGCAAAAATATCAAATCAGCAGTTTTTGAATGCATTATAGTGTATGGCATGAAACGGATGTAAGTGGAGGGCGTTGCCCAAAAAATTCGGGAACTGGCATACAATTTACATGAGGTTTAGCAGATGAACGAAAAACGGAACCATACAAAGAATTTTCGACGGGCTTCAAAAACAGAAAATTATCGACACTCAAAGTGAAGTTTTGTGCTTGGACTTTTTTATTTTTTCGATCTGTTTTTTACTTACGTTCATATCTTTACTATATCAGATATTTCCTTGCTTGTCATCTCTTTATGTTAACAGGCTCTAATTTGCAAGTAATAGTGAAGAAATTTCATAAAATAAATATTTTAGTGCATATGCAATGATTAATACGAATAAAAAATTAAACTTAAGTAAAAAACAATTGCATAAAATAATCGTTTTTTTCAGCTTTAAATTATTAAGCAAAATGAACATATAGACTTTTTATTTTAGCTTTAAAGTATATTAGTCCAACTTCAGCAACATTTTTGACGTTTTTTGAATGTATATCAGCTGTGCCTGCGAAACCTTCGTCCAGTGTTTCAGCGAAACATTCTTTATCTTCAATAGATATTTTAGGGGTATATGCCTCAAGTTCAGCGAAGTCTTCCTTCTCTTTTGAAAGAATAAAGAACGCATTTGTTGGATTTTCAATCAGCAATTCAGGATCGAGTGCCTCGGGGCAGCTACAATTTCCTCTTCCAAATATATTTCAGCCTTTGTTTTTTGAGAGATACCATTATTAATTGTTTTTACAGACTTAAAAAAGTGTACATGCTTAATTCTCTCGTGTTGCATTTAGAAGAAAGTAAAGAAGCTGTAGCAATAAAGGAAGTTATTAATAGTTCTGTAAGCACTGTTATTGTCAATTTTATTTTACAAATTTGGATTTTAGGTCAAAGATTTTTAAGATAAGTACCTATTTGAAAAAAATCGTAAAGTTTTTGACGCTTAAGCAGAGATAGGCCCCCATTTGTCTGGTGGATTTTTCCATTATATTTCAATAGCCATAGCCAAATGAGAGTTTTTAGCTGTTTTTACTGCCATTGAAATGGAAATGTAATATTAATAAAGTAACTTTCACATCTGGAATTGTCATGACATTTGTCACCAAAGCTGTTTATGCTCTGATAAATGCCAAATTTATATATTTTATAGTGGTATAATTTACTTGTGTACTGCGCGCTGCGGTTAATAGAACAATCGCGCGCCATGAAGTTGTGGATAAGCCTTAACGAATTTATCCAAAGTCTGTTCACACAAAGTCGCTTTCATTTTTGTACCCATTGCCAACCTCAGCACTAATAAATCATAGCGACCAATAATAGCTGAAATATAAAGTTTTCTGTTAGTAATTTTTATTTCTGTTATGCATTTTTCAAGTGCTTTTTCCTCAACTATGTACACTGTAAGGTTATTTTAGATGCAAAGCTTGGTACATACAGATTCTTCCGTGTTTTTGGATAACAAAAATAATATTATTATGTTTGAAGCAAAAGTTTAGAAAAATTATTTGCTTCTTCCTCAAGAGATTCTATATATTTAGGGTTAGTATCTTCAAATACGGCGCTATTAACACGACTATGAAGTAAAGCATGAGCGAGTTCATGAGCGCAGACTTTTTCTTTTTGAGCTGGAGAAAGAGTTTTTTTTATTAATATAGAACTTTTAACTTGAGAGTTCAAAAAAAAACCATTTACATTGTCTGGCAAATCCACGAATAAAATGTTTATATTTAATTTTTTACATAATTCAAAAGGAGAGTTAGTACCATACTTTTCAATCAAATTATGAACAAAATTTTTTATATTTGATCGCCTCCCAAACACAAAATTCAAAAGAATAAACTTACAAACTTATTTTTCAAAGTCTGTGCTTGAAACGGCAATAGCAGTAGCTAATTTTATAGCTTGAACGATTTTTTCTTTGTCTGCTTTAGTGATAGGCTTTCCGTTAAACATTAAACCTTTTTGGGCTCTTAAAGTATAAGTAATTTCGTCAATGAAGTCATGAACAGATTTTTTAGCATTGTTATCATTAACAGCAATGTCGAGCAAAAAGTCTGTGCTGACGTTAAAAGCCTCGCAGATTTTTTTTAACATATCACTATCAGGTTTTCTGCGGCCCTGCTCGTACATACCAATTGCAGAGGGAGAAATATTTAATTTACTTGCCATCTGAACTTGAGTCAAACCATGAGATAATCTTAATTTTTTAAAATTTTCACAGAACATAAAAAACTCTCCTTTATAAAGGTTAGTTAAATTATATCACACACGAAATGTGTATGCAACTTATTTATTTTTCACATTATTTTAAAAATATTTTCTACACAAAAAAACGAAATTCATGTTGACAATTTAGTGGCTAAGTGCTAATATCTACTTATTAACACCCACATTTTTTATTTTGAATCGCATTTTATTATTGAACAGCAATGGTTTTATAAATGTACATTCACACCATGATATACACGATTAGTGTAACGCTTGGAGGTTAATATGAGTTACAAACAACTATATGCTCAATATTTCTTACAGTACAAAAATGTTTCAAAATATGTAAAAAATCTCAGACATCAATTAAAACATGTAGAACCATTAAAAGAAAGAGAGGTAAAAAGAAGGTTAACAATACTTTATTCAATTTGCTTAGATTTAAAACATACCAGTGAGTATATAAAACTTTGTGAAAGAAGAGATTCTCTAGATGAATGCTAAACTATCGTTAAATGAGTTCACTGAATCGGTCGCCGGAATGATAGAGTATAACAAAGAAACACGATTTACAAACGAAAATGAATATAAACAACTTCTTCGCATTTTAACAAAAGTAATAGCCGGCGAGCTAACCGAACGCCAGCAACAATGCATAGTTATGAGGTATTACAGAAATTTAACTGTAACAGAAATAGCTGCTCAATTGGGAATAGGCAAATCGACAGCATCGCGACATATAAAGAAAGCAAAAACGCGTCTTTATAAACTTTTAGATTATTATATTTTGTCAAAATAAGCGTCCAAATAAAAAAAATCCTTCTAAAAAGAAGGATTTTTTATGTTAAGATCTATTTTGAGCAATTACAAGAACCATTCTTATGGTCGCAGCAAGGGACTTCTCCAACAATAGGAGCAGGGTCAATTCCTTTGCGAGAATAATAGTCCGAAATAGCAGACTTAATAGCCTGCTCAGCCAAAACAGAACAATGAACTTTAATAGGTGGCAAACCATCAAGTGCTTCCATGACGGCCTTGTTGGTAAGCTTTAAAGCTTCGTCAATAGTTTTGCCTTTTATTAATTCTGTGGCCATAGAACTGGTTGCAATTGCGGCACCGCAACCGAAAGTTTTAAACTTCACATCAGTTATGACGTTATTTTCGACCTTAATATACATTTTCATAATATCGCCGCATTTAGGATTTCCGACTTCACCAATCCCATCCGCATCTGGGATTTCGCCAACATTTCTTGGGTTAGCAAAATGATCCATTACTTTTTCGCTGTAAATCATAAAAAAATCACTCCTTTTAACAAAACCTAACTAATTATTCTCAGCTACAATTTTTTCCCATAAAGGTGACATACTTCTTAATTTATCTATAATCGGAGGTAAAATTTCCAAAATATAATCCACATCGTCCATAGAATTTTCATCGCTAAGAGATAGACGCAAAGAGCCGTGAGCAATTTCATGAGGCAGTCCAATAGCCAATAAAACGTGGCTAGGGTCAAGCGAGCCAGAAGTGCAAGCCGAACCAGAAGAAGCACAAATTCCATTTGCATTGAGCATTAAAAGTAAAGATTCACCTTCAATACCGCTAAAACTTAAATTTACGTTGCCAGGAAGACGCTTGGTTCGATGCCCATTTAACCTAGAATGCTTAATTTTCAAAAGGTTTTCAATAAGCTTATCACGCATAGCAATCAAGTTTGCGTTACGTTTTGGCATATTATCACAGGCAATTTTTAAAGCAGTGCTCAACCCAACGATTCCAGCAACATTTTCGGTTCCGGCGCGCTGACCTCTTTCTTGTGCGCCTCCTTCAATCAAACGTTCAATAGAAACTCCATTTCTTATAAACAAAACTCCCACACCTTTAGGCCCATGAAATTTATGACCAGAAATGGAAAGCAAATCGATGTTTTGCTCATTAACGTCGATCTTAATGTTTCCAGCAGCCTGAACCGCGTCAGTGTGGAATAAAACTTTGTGCTTACGACAAATGGCACCAATTTCACGAATAGGCTGAATTGTACCGATTTCATTATTAGCATACATAATAGTAACCAAAGCAGTTTTATTTGTAATAGCCTGCTCGAGCTCGCCGACGCGAACAATGCCGTCTTCATGAACGTCCAAATAAGTCACAGAAAAGCCTTCTTTTTCCAAAGCCTTAACTGTATGCAAAACCGCATGGTGTTCGAATTTAGACGTGATTATATGGTTTTTGCCTTTTTTTAACATAGCATGAGCAACGCCTTTAATAGCCCAGTTGTCTGATTCACTTCCACAAGAAGTAAAGAAAATTTCATTGATTTTTGCACCCAAGCATAAAGCGACAGTTTTGCGAGCATCTTCAATAGCGTTCTTTGCGGTTTGACCGATTGAATATATGCTCGAAGGGTTGCCAAAGTGCGTTTCGTAAAAAGGCACCATAGCGTTAAACGCAGCTTTAGAAACGGATGTAGTAGCAGCGTTATCCATATATATAATTTTCTCCATAAGAGTCACCTTCATAAAAATTTTATTTAATAATATTATACAACCACGAAATTTTTTATGCAACAGCTTATATATTCTGCTTTTGTAGTTTAGCATGAGTTGCAGCAGCCACAGCCAATTTATCGCAACGTTCATTTTCCGGGTGACCAGCATGCCCTTTAACCCAAATAATAGAAATTTTATGAATATTTATAAGTGATAATAATTTTTCCCACAAATCCGGATTTAATGCAGGGGAGTTGCCATTTCTTTTCCAGCCATTACTTTGCCATTTTTTGGCCCACCCCTTAGAGATGGCATCGCAAACATATTTGGAATCACTAAATAAGGTTACATCGCAGGGTTCTTTAAGCAAAGATAAAGCTTCAATAACAGCACAAAGTTCCATTCGATTATTTGTAGTGCAGCATTCTCCACCAGAAATTTCTTTTTCGTGTCCGTTATATCTTAAAATAGCACCCCAACCGCCAGGCCCGGGGTTGCCTTGGCAGGCGCCGTCGGTAAATATCTCGATTTTTTTCAAATTTTTTGTACGATCAAATAAACGCAAATAAACTTATATTTAATGCGTACATACACCTCATTTCAGTAAAATTTAGAATAAACTTATTATATCAACAAGATTTTTTTATATCAATAGTTTAAGTTTAAAGACAGAAACGAGTCTTTGACTATAGTGATAATGATCTGTAAATAATATTTTATGCCAGCAATAGGAAATTGTATATGTTTTTACTTGACATAGGTGATGTTAAAATGTTAAAATTATAATAATATAAGTGGTCGGTTTTGGTAATAGGTTTAATACAAAATCTGTTACTTTGTTTATTTTTAATTATAAATATCTAATATAAATTCAATAACTCCGGCACCGTTTGCGGAGATACCGTTTTAATTATTCGAATTTTGTAATTAATGTGATGATTTTTTTATAATAATGGAGGTTTTTTCAATGATAGAACAAAAAGAAAATTTAATAGGGAGCAAATCTGTTCCGAATGCACCAAAAAGGCAGCATCCGTCAAGAAATATAAATAAACAATCAGATCAAATTTTGTCTGGAAGTGTGAATACAGTGAATCCCGAAAGAAATAAAAGCAATGAAAGCGGCAATAAAACTACAAAAAAAGAAGTTTCAAAAGACAATTTAAAAAGAAATAATGTGGTAAAATCTCAAAAAAATAATGGCAAATTAAAGTCTGAAAAAAAAGAACCACAACCGAATAATAAAGTCCAAAATCAGAACGACAATTCCGTAAAAAAACAAATTAATACGGAGGGCCAAAATCAAAATGACAGAAAAACTAAAAAGCAAAGTTCAAGTAATAAAAGAAAGGCATCTGTAAATACAGCACATGCTGTGCAAAAAGATGCTAAAAAATTGACAAAAAAAAGTAATAACAGATATTCAAAGAAAAAAAACACAAAACCTTCCATAAAAGTTGCATTTTTAGGTGGGCTAAATGAAATCGGTAAAAATATTACCCTGTTTGAGTGTGAAGGAGATATGTTTGTTCTGGATTGCGGAATGACTTTTCCTGATGGTGAAATGTTAGGTGTAGACTTGGTTATACCGGATTTTTCATATATAGAAAAAAATATAGATAAAATAAAAGGATTGGTAATCACTCACGGCCATGAAGACCACATAGGAGCAATTCCTTATTTGCTAAAAAATGTAAATATTCCAATCTACGGAACGCCACTTACAATGGGACTAATCGGTGGTAAATTAAAAGAACATAATTTGTTTAACAAGGCCAAATTAAATGTAGTAAAAGCAGGCCAAAAAATAAGACTGGGTTGCATGGAAATCGAATTTATTCACGTAAACCATTCTATTCCGGATGCAGTCGGAGTAGCGATACATTCTCCGGCAGGAACATTGGTGCACACCGGAGATTTCAAAATTGATTGTACCCCTCTTCAGGGAGAAATGATTGATCTGGGAAGGTTTGCACAAATAGGGGCAGAAGGTGTTTTGGCGCTTTTTGCAGACTCAACTAATGCAGAACGTCAGGGCTATACGGTAACAGAACAGAAAGTTGTTGCTTCATTTGAACAGCTTTTTAAACAAGCAGAAAATAATCGAATAATAATAGCTTCATTTGCGTCTAATATAGGAAGAATTCAACAAATTATAAATTGTGCAGCAAAGTATGACAGAAAAGTTGCTTTCTCTGGACGAAGCATGATAAATTATATGACAATTGCAGGAGAGTTGGGTTTTTTTGATATACCTGATGGTGTGATAATTGATATAGACTTGCTGAATAAATATCCAAAAGAAAAAACAGTGCTTTTAACAACAGGAAGCCAAGGAGAACCAATGTCTGCACTGACGAGAATGGCATATTCTGACCACAGAAAAGTTGAAGTTGGACCAGATGATTTTATCATAATTTCAGCAAACCCAATTCCTGGCAATGAGAAGATGGTTGGAGCAGTAGTAAATGAACTTTTAAAGAAAGGCTGTACAGTGGTTTATGAATCAATGTACGAAGTTCATGTTTCAGGCCATGCCTGCCAGGAAGAATTGAAAATTATACATGGAGTTACAAAGCCAAAATATTTTATTCCGGTTCACGGTGAGCAAAAACATCTTCATCACCATGCGCAATTGGCAAAAAATATGGGTATGAAAGAATCTAATATTTTTATTGGAGATATTGGTGATATAATAGAGATAAATCAAGACTATATGAAACATCTGGGCAAAGTTCCAGCAGGAAGAATTTTAGTTGATGGATTAGGCGTCGGAGATGTAGGAAGTATTGTGCTGAGAGATAGAAAACATTTGGCACAGGATGGCTTGATTGTTGTGGTTTGTACGATGGACTTTTCGAATGGATATATTGTTTCGGGACCGGATATTGTTTCACGTGGATTTGTTTATGTAAGAGAGTCAGAACCACTTATGGAAACAGCGAAAAATAAAGTTGTAAAAGTGCTAGAAACTTGCAGTGAAGAAGGAATTCGCGAATGGGGGATAATGAAAACAAAGATAAAAGAGGATTTGTCTAAATTTTTCTATGAACAAACAAAAAGAAGTCCTATGATTTTACCAATAATCATGGAAATATAGCGTTTTTATTCGCGGAGGTGCTTTTTTGAAAAAAAAGGTTTGGGTAACAACTCCATTGATTTTAGCAATGAACTTATTAATGATTTCGATGACAGGAGTAAGCTGGTTTTTTAACAAATATATTTTTTTTGTAGAGTTAGCCTTGACTTTGCTTGTATTTTTCGTATCGATTGGCAATGTAATTGGATTAAAAAAATATATAAGTTCACTTGTAAATGACGTGATTAATCTGCAGGCGGACAGTAATGAATTTTTGAAGTTGACGCCATTTCCTGCAGTACTTTTAGGTAAGCAAAATGAAATAGTCTTTGCAAATGATTTGTTTATAAATATTGTGGCAAGCCATTCAGAATGTTTAGGGGAACAGGCTAAAAAATTTCTAGAAGGTAAAAAGATTGACGATATTTTTAAGCAAAACGGCACGGATATTTCTTATAAAGAAAAAAGATACACTGTGTATGGTGTAAATTCCGCAAAAATAAAAGTATTATATTTTGTTGAAGACACTTATTATAAGGAGACTACTTTTGAATATTTAGCAAGCCGGCCGACAGTTATGCTTGTTACATTTGACAACAAGGACGAGATTTTGCGTGATATCGAAGTAGAACAGAGTAGCCAAGTTTTGGCCAAAGTTGAGCAACAGCTTCAAAAGTGGGCAAAGGATTCCAATGCGATTTTTAGAAGGCTCAATGACACGCTTTATATGATGGTTACCGAAGAACGGTATGTAGAGGCCTTTGTTGACAAAAAGTTTGAAATATTGGAATCGATAAGAAATATAAAACTTGACGAAAATAAATATGCTACAGTTTCAATAGGAGTTGGCAGAAAAGCAAGTGGACTTAGGGAAAGTGAACTTTGGGCAAAAAAGGCGCTAGAAATGGCTCTTGGCAGAGGTGGAGACCAAGCCGTTGTAAAACAAAAAGATACTTATGCGTTTTTTGGAGGAATTTCAAAAGGTACCGAAAAACTGGATAAAGTCCGTACAAGAGTGATCGCGAATACATTGCTAGAACATATTAAAGCAAGTGATACGGTACTTATAATGGGGCATAAGTATTCTGATTTGGACAGCGTGGGAGCATGCATAGGAATGTGGAGCGCAGTTACTAAGGGACAAAAAAAAGCTGCGCATATTGTATTAAATGAAACGTCAACTTTGGCAGAAAGTCTGGTTAATAACGCAAAAAAAGCGACAAAAGAAAGAATATTTATAAGTGCGTCAGCTGCATTAAGTATGATAACCGACAAGACTTTGTTGATTATAGTTGATACCCACTCGCCGAATTTTATCGAAGATTTTGCGGTTTATCAGAGGTGCAAGCGCATTGTTGTTATAGACCATCATCGAATGATGGTTAATCACATAGATGACGCGCTGGTATTTTATCATGAACCATCTGCATCGTCTTCATCGGAGATGGTAACGGAATTGATTCAGTATTTTGGCGAAAATTTTTTAACATCGGTTGAAGCCGAAGCACTTCTTTCTGGAATTATGCTCGATACGAAGAATTTTGTTTTAAAAACCGGAGTAAGAACCTTTGAAGCAGCAGCATTTTTGCGAAAAAAAGGCGCAAATACCGTAGCAGTAAAGCGACTTTTTTCAAATACAATAACGACGTATAAAGAAAAGTATCAGCTGGTGTCGACAGCAGAAATTTTTAATAACTGTGCGATATCTGTCTCACAAAAAGAAATGCAGGACATTCGAATAGCATCAGCGCAGGCGGCGGACGAATTGCTGGATATTCAAGGTGTGAGGGCGTCGTTTGTGATATATTTTGATAACGGAGTAGTAAATGTTTCAGCGCGTTCAATGGGGGATTTAAACGTTCAGCCTTTGATGGAAGAATTGGGCGGCGGCGGACATCAAACAATGGCCGGTGCGCAGATAAAAAATATGAATGTTGAGCAAGTTAGAGAAAAAATTATAGAAATGGTAACAGCTATAAAATGATTTATTTGAAGCTATGGAGGGCTCAAAAATGAAGGTAATATTATTAAGCGATGTAAAAGGTAGCGGCAAAAAAGGCGATTTAATAAACGTTTCTGATGGCTATGCAAGGAACTGTTTGCTGCCGAAAAAACTGGCCAAAGAAGCAACTCCTCAAGCGTTGAATGAACTGAATAACGCGAAAAAAGCAATGCAGTACAAGGTGGAAGAGGAAATAAAAAAAGCAAAAGAAGAGTCAGCAGTGATAAACGGAAAGTCGGTAAAAATCGTTGCAAAAACGGGAAATGGCGGACGACTTTTTGGTTCAATTACAGCAAAAGAAATTGCGGCGGAAATCGAAAAAAATTACAAAATTTCGGTTGATAAAAGGAAAATTTCTTTAAAAAATGAAATCAAATCACTCGGAGCTTACGAAGCAGAAGTGAAACTGTATAACGGCATAAATGCCAAAATGACAGTTATGGTTACAGAGGAATAGTTTAACAAGTTCCTCAAAAGGAGCAAAAAATGGATGATTTAAAAGTTACATCTGGCTACGACGGTTTGAAATTGCCATTTAGTGCCGAAGCAGAACAGTCCGTGCTGGGTGCGATATTGCTTGATTCACAGTGTCTTGATAGAATAGCAGAAATTTTGCCTAATCCGGATTATTTTTACTTGGCAAACCATAGGTTAATCTACGCCGTAATGCTAGAAATGTTCACACTGGGACAGCCAATAGATTTTGTTACAGTGTTGGATAATCTGAAAAAAGACAGCGACTTTGAAGAAAATACAGCAAAAACGTATTTGTTACAGTTAGCACAGATAGTCCCGTCAATAAAAAATGCACAGACGTATGCATACATTGTGCGCGATAATTACGACGTGAGAACACTGATTACAACAGCAAGAGACATAATTGAAGATGCTTCAAGTGGAACAAATGACGCGGCAATGCTATTAGACTCAGCCGAGCAGAGAATTTTTGATATACGTCAAGGCAAAAATATGCAGGGATTACAGCGAATCAATGAAACGATAATTGAGACTTTTGACAGGTTGGACGCGTTAAACTCTGATGAAAACCAATTGTATCAAGGCATTCCGACAGGAATATATGATTTGGATGAAACAATTACAGGACTTAACCGTTCAGATTTGATTTTGCTTGCTGCAAGACCAGGTATGGGTAAAACTAGCTTTGCACTGAATATAGCGAGACATGTAGCGGTTAAAGAAAAACGTAAAGTTGCGTTTTTTTCACTAGAAATGACAAAAGAACAACTTACAGCAAGATTACTTTCAACAGAAGCAATGGTCGGTGGAGTGAAACTGCGTATAGGAAAATTGGCGGACGATGAATGGATACGTCTGGTAGAAGCTGGAGATATATTGTCTAAAACAGAAATCTATTTCGACGACACGCCAGGTATTACAGTTCCGGAGATGAAAGCGAAACTTCGACGCTTAAAAAATGTAGATTTGGTAGTAATTGACTATTTGCAGTTAATGTCGGGTGGCAGAAGAATAGACAACCGTGTGCAAGAAATCTCAGAAATCACCAGAAATTTAAAAATTATGGCAAAGGAAATAAATGTGCCAGTGCTTACGTTGTCACAATTATCACGTGCGAGTGAGCAACGTAGTGACCATAGACCGCTCCTGTCGGACCTAAGAGATTCCGGCTCAATCGAGCAAGACGCAGATATAGTGCTGTTTCTTTACAGAAATGATTATTATCGGGACGGCGATAATGTTGACGAAGATTTTGACAAAAACAGTGGCGAATGTATAATTGCGAAAAACCGTCATGGAGAAACTCGTGCGGTACCATTGCATTGGCAGGGAGAATTTATGCGTTTTACAGCCAAGGAGGTCAGACGCAGTGAATTCTGAAATTAATTTTATTGAAAAAAAAATTGAAAATACCATTGAAAAATATAATATGCTAAAAAATGTAAGTGCCGTAATTTTAGGAGTTTCAGGCGGAGCTGATTCTATGGCGCTTTTAAGATTTTTTGAAAGCTACTCAGAAAAGCGAAAATTGAATATTTTTGTAGCGCACGTGAATCATTGTTTGCGCGGAGAAGAGTCAGATAGAGATGAGAATTTTGTTCGTGAGTATTGCAAAAAAAATGATATAAATTTAGAAATTTTGCGTATAAACGTAAATAAAATTGCAAAAGAGTCGAAAAAAGGAGTCGAGGAGTGCGCCAGAAAATTAAGATACGATTTTTTTAATGAATTATCAGCCAGGTACGATGGAAAAATAGCAACAGCGCACACACTGTCCGACAGCGTGGAGACAATGCTTATAAATCTTGCAAGGGGCACAGGTGCAGCTGGGCTGTGCGGAATTTCAGCAAAGAGAGATAATATTATAAGGCCGCTTATAACTTTGAAAAGAGCTGAAACTCAGAGATATTGCGAGGAAAATGAAATATTTTATGTTACTGATAGCACGAATTTAAACCGAGAATATACCAGAAATAAAGTTCGTTTAGATGTAGTTCCACTGCTAAAACAACTAAATCCGGAATTTGAATCAGTGGCAGAAAGAACTATGTTTTTTTTAAAGTCTGATAACGAATATTTAAATAACATCGCAAAAAAGTTTTTAATTGAAAGCTGTATTTCAAAGGGAGTCTATGACTTAACCAGCGTAAAATGCGAACCACTTCCAATTTTGTCAAGGTTTATACGACTTGCTGTTTTTGACTTATTAAAATCAAACGTTACTGCGCGACACATAGAAATGATTTTAAATTTGATAAAATGCGATAGTGGAGCGGTAATTTTGCCTCATAATATAAAAGTCGGTGTGAATAAACGCCTTTTATGCGTTGAAAAAGTTGAAGAAAAATTAAAGTTACCCAAGAAAGAATTTGCAATTCCATTTAAAGTTGGGACAGTCTTGACAGAAAATAAAGAAAAGTTCATAATAAAAGTATTAAGTAAAAGTGAGTTTGATAACTTAAGAAAAATGCAGTCTTTTTATGCAATGGATTTTGACAAAATAGATGTGCAGGCAAATTTTAGAACAAGAAAAGCTGGCGACAAGTTTTGTCAGGTTGGCAGAGATGTGACAAAAAGTGTAAAAAAATTGTTTAACGAGCTTAAAATTCCTCAAAATGAACGTGATAATATGCTTATTTTGGCGGACAAAAAAGAAGTTTTGTGGATAAATAAAATAGGAATTTCTGAAAGCGCTAAAGTGACTAAAACTACAAAGAAAGTTGTAGTAATTTATTCTGCAAAAGAGAAATAGGCATTAAACAATATAAATTTTTAATAAATTCGATTGTTAATTACACAAAAAGGAGAGCGAGCCGCATTGGAAAATAAAAAAATGCTTCGAAATATGCTGTTTTATATCGGTATCCCCATTTTAATTATAATATTTATCATTACGCTATTTGGAACAAGGTCGCAAAAAACAGAAGCGTATTCTGACATAATAAAGTATTTTAAAGACCAACAGGTGACCGAATACAGTATGAATCTTGGAACTGGTGAAATGAAGTTAAAGCTCAAAGATAACCAGGAAATCGATTATACTGCGCCGAATGTACTCTGGTTAAGAGAAGATATTAAACAATTTGTAGATGAGTATAACAATAATAATCCGGATGCACAAATGAAGCAAAATTTAATTCGAGCAAGTGAAAATTCTTGGTGGAGCTCAATCTTGTTAAACCTTTTAACGTTTGTTGGGCTTGGACTTGTTTGGTGGTTTGTAATGCGAAAAATGATGTCGGGCTTGGGCGATGGCGGAAAAACAATGACATTCGGCAAGGCAAAGATTAAAAACATGACAGATGAAAAAAGAAAAACTACTTTTGCTGATGTTGCAGGTGCTGATGAGGAAAAAGAAGAACTTGCAGAATTGGTCGAGTTTTTAAAAAATCCAGCTAAGTACAATGATTTAGGTGCAAGAATTCCTAAGGGTGTTTTGCTGGTTGGCCCTCCAGGAACTGGGAAAACATTGCTAGCAAGGGCTGTTGCTGGTGAGGCAGGTGTACCATTTTTCTCAATTTCTGGTTCTGACTTCGTAGAAATGTTTGTCGGTGTAGGTGCTTCACGTGTGAGAGACCTTTTTGAGCAAGCGAAGAAAAATTCTCCGTGTATAGTCTTCATAGATGAAATAGATGCAGTTGGTCGGCAAAGGGGAGCAGGCTTAGGCGGTGGCCATGATGAACGTGAACAGACATTGAATCAACTTTTGGTAGAAATGGATGGATTTGGTGCCAATGAAGGTGTAATAATGATTGCAGCGACAAATAGGCCAGATGTTTTAGACCCAGCTTTAATGCGCCCAGGAAGGTTTGACAGACAAGTTTTGGTGGGCTATCCAGATATAAAAGGCCGAGAAGATATATTAAAGGTTCATTCAAAAGGCAAGCCTTTGGCTCCAGATGTAGTTTTAAATACGGTTGCAAAATCCACAGCAGGTTTTACCGGAGCAGACCTTGAGAATTTATTGAATGAGGCGGCATTGCTGTCAGCAAGAAAAAATTTGAGAGCTATTACTATGGAAGAAATTGAAGAAGCGACAATTAAAGTTGTAGTTGGTACAGAAAAAAAATCTAGAGTGATGAGCGACAAAGAAAAAACTCTTACAGCATATCATGAAGCTGGTCACGCTGTTGTAACTTATTTTTGCAAGACCCAAGACCCAGTTCATCAAATTTCAATTATTCCCAGAGGAATGGCTGGAGGGTATACAATGTCTTTACCAGCAGAAGATCGCTCTTATAAATCCCGCTCTGAAATGAATGAAACTATCCAAGTTTTGCTCGGCGGGCGCGTTGCGGAAGCTTTAATTATTGGAGATATTTCAACGGGTGCATCGAACGATATAAAACGGGCAACAGAAATTGCAACTTCTATGGTTACAAAATATGGTATGAGCCAAACATTAGGCCCAATTGCATATGGTTCAGAAAATGAAGAGGTTTTTATCGGCAGAGATATGGGGCAAGTGAAAAATTACTCTGAAAAAATTGCGGCAGAAATTGATTCTGAGGTTAAAAAAATTATTTCTGAAGGTTACAACGAGACAGAAAAAATACTAAAGGAAAATGTAGAGAAGCTCCATAAAGTGGCCAAAACTTTATTTGATAAAGAAAAAATGGGAGCAGAAGAGTTCAATAAAATAATGGAAAGCAATGAAGAAAAATAAATAAAAATCGCTACCAAATTATTTTGGTGGCGATTTTTTATACTTAACAAAAAATAATTTTTGAAAGTTTTGTTAAATAAAATCGAATTTAACTTTTAAATTTTTGACTTTAGCATTTTTACCTAAAGAATTAAACAAAATATTTTCAGTACCTTTTGTCTTGCTATTAGTTTTTAAAGTAATTGTGTAGTTGTTACAGTCTAAGTTGCCATCAAAATTGCCTTTGATCAAAGAACCCATTTCTTCAAAGTTTTTAAGAAGTGCTTTGTTATATTTATCGATAACGATATCGCTTTTTAATGAGATGAATTTGCCCGAGTAAGAGTTTCCCTCTTCGATGTCATCTGCAAAAACTTCAAAATCCTGAATAGAGCTGATAATTATGGGGTTATCGAAACATTGCCCGACTTCACAAATAGAGAAACATTTGAATGCAAACATGCTGACCAATAAGGATATTACTAAAATGGAAGTTATGGCCGTTTTTAAAATTTTTATTTTTTCGCGAAACATAATAAACCCACACCTTTCTTTATACAATTTTAAAAATAATATATTAATTCAATAAATATAATTTTAACACACACAAAAAAAAAAGAAATATATTTAGAATAATTTTCATAAAAATTTTATTATTTAAACTGGCTGCTGTAAAGATTGGCGTAAAATCCATTTTTGCCAAGCAAATCTTTATGAGTTCCTTGCTCAACTATATCACCGTTATTCATCACAAGAATTAAATCAGCATTTTTAATGGTGCTCAATCTATGAGCAATAATAAAGCTTGTTTTTCCATGCATTAAGTTTTCCATAGCTTTTTGAATTAAGATTTCTGTGCGTGTGTCAACGGAGCTAGTAGCTTCATCAAATATTAAAATTTTAGGGTTAGAAATAATTGCTCTGGCGATGGTTAAAAGTTGCTTTTGCCCCGCAGAAATATTATCTGCACTTTCGTTAATGATCATGTTATACCCACCTGGCAGAGTGTTTATAAAATGTTCCACATGAGCGGATTTAGCTGCGTTGTGAATTTCTTCGTCAGTTGCTTGAAGATTTCCATATTTGATATTGTCCTTTATCGAAGCGTTGTAAAGCCAAGTTTCTTGAAGAACCATACCAAATATCGAGCGCAAGTCATTTCTTGAAAAATCCTTTATATTGTGCCCAGACAAGCAAATTTTGCCTTCAAGCACATCATAAAAGCGCATTAAAAGTTTTACAATAGTAGTTTTTCCAGCGCCAGTTGGTCCAACTATAGCGACTTTTTGGCCAGGCTTAATATTAGCAGAAAAGTCTTTTATAATGATTTTATTTTTGCTGTAACCAAATTTTATGTGGTCAAAAGATACTGAACCATCAATAAATACTTGATTTTGGACATTATTGGAGTTATTTTCAAAAGTTATTTTTAAAGAGCTTGTTTTATCGGGTGTTTCTTCTTTTTCATCCAAAAAATCAAAAACTCGTTCAGCCGCAGCGGTTGTTTGCTGTAAAATATTTGAAATATTCGCGATTTGATTTAATGGTTGGGTGAACTGACGTACGTATTGAAGAAAAGCTTGAATATCGCCAACGGCTATTTTTTGCATAATGACAAGATGCCCACCAATAATGCAAATAGCAACATATCCGAGGTTTGAAATAAAGAACATTATTGGCATAATAAGCCCGGATAAAAACTGAGATTTCCATGACGAGTGGTATAGCTTTTCGTTGTGATTATCAAAAATATCCATAGCGTATTTTTCTTTATTGAATGCTTTTATTACTATATGCCCAGAATACATTTCTTCAACGTGCCCATTTAGAAGTCCTAAATATTTTTGTTGACTGTAAAAATATCTTTGAGATTTTTTTAATATAAACATTATCAAAGACAGTGAGATTGGAATTATAAGTAGAGCTATTAAGGTCAGTTCTAAATTTATTGTTAACATCATTATGAGTATGCCAACAACAGTAGAGATAGATGTTATAATCTGGGTTACACTCTGATTTAAGCTTTGATTTAACGTATCGACGTCATTGGTTACTCGCGACAAAATGTCTCCAGTACTTACATTGTCAAAATAAGAAAGTGGCAGTTTATTTAGTTTGTAAGAAATCTCTTTTCGCAAAGTATAAGTAGTTTTCATTGCAATATTGGTCATCAAAAAGCCTTGAATATACGAAAAAATAGCACTCAACGCATAAAGAATTATCAGAAAAATTAATATTTGAGCGATGGCACCAAAATCTATACCATTACTGCTGTCAGAAATTTTATTCATAATACCTTCGTAGATTAACGTTGTAGCATTACCAAGAATTTTGGGGCCTACTATATTAAATACAGTTGATAAAATTGCAAAAACAATCACAAAAAACAAACTTATTTTATATTTGCTGAAATATTTTACTAGTTTTATAATAGTACCTTTAAAATCGTTAGCAGTTTCTGTTTTCATAACACCGTTTTTATGTGAATTGGCCTTTAAATTAATGTCATTTTTCATACAATTTTCTCCTTTGGTAACTGTGACGATGCAATTTCTTTGTAAGTTTCACAGTTTTTAAGAAGTTCTGAATGTGTTCCGATCCCAACAATTTTACCATCGTCTAAAACAACAATTTGTTCTGCATTTATAATGGTGCTTATTCTTTGTGCGACGACTAAAATTGTACTATTTTTTGTGTGCGGATAAAGAGATCTTCTAAGTGCAGCGTCTGTTTTTAAATCTAGTGCCGAAAAGCTGTCATCAAAAATATAAATTGGAGCATTTTTTAAAATAGTTCGAGCAATAGAAAGCCGCTGGCGCTGTCCGCCAGAAACATTGCTTCCGTTTTGAGATATTTTACGTTTAAAACCATCTTTATTTGAGGCTATAAATTCTGTTGATTGAGAGATATCAGCTACTAGTTTTAAGTCCTTTTCGCTAGCGTTTTTGTTGCCAAATTTTAAATTAGATTCAATATTGCCTGAGAATAATATGCCTTTTTGCGGAACGTAACCGATTATATCATGTAAGTTTTCTTGAGATATATCTTTTATATTAATGCCGTCTATTAATATTTCGCCATCGGTTACGTCAAAAAAGCGAGGGATTAAATTTACAAGTGTAGACTTTCCAGAACCGGTTGGACCAATAAAAGCAGTAGTTTGACCAGGCCATGCAGTGAAGTTTATATTATCTAAGACGTTTTCTTGTGCATCGTTATAGCAAAATGATACATTTTTAAATTCAATTTTCCCTTTTATCTGAGATTTTTTTACCTTAATAATGGAAGATTTATTTTTTATAGAAGGCTCTGTGTCCAAAACTTCAGCAATTCTTTTTGCAGATACAGCTGCACGAGGAACCAGAATGAGCATAAAAGAAATCATCAAGAATGCCATGATTATCTGAATAGCGTACTGCATAAATGCAATCATGTCGCCGACTTGTATTTGTGAATTTTCTATTTTGTGGCTGCCAGTCCAAATGATTAAAACAGAAATTAAGTTCATTAAAAGCATCATGGACGGCATCATAATTACCATGGCTCTGTTTATAAAGAGGTCAGTTTGTGTTAATTTTTTATTTGCATCATCGAATCTTTTTTCTTCAAAGCTTTGTGTTCCGAAAGCCCTAATTACCATAATTCCGCTTAAATTTTCTTTTGTAACCAAGTTAAACTTATCTACGAGCTTTTGAACCAGATTAAATTTTGGAAATATAATAATAAAAACGCTTACAATAAGGACGACTAAAATTAATATGCCAAGGAGGATAGTCCAATACATAGAAACGCTTTTACTCAAAGCCATAATAATTCCACCAAGAGCAAGTATAGGTGCGTAGAATAAAATTCTTACACTGTTTATAATTGTTGTTTGAATTTGAGTGATATCATTTGTAGTTCTTGTTATCAATGAAGCCGTAGAGAATTTATTAAATTCATTATTAGAAAGACTTTCTACTTTTTTAAATACTTCATGACGTAAATTTTTTGCAGTTTTGGTGGCGATTTTTGAAGTGATAAAGCTTACTAATACACTTGCAATGGAACTAATTAACGTGAAAATCAGCATAATTAATCCAATTTTGAGAATATAATTTTTTTGAATATTATCAGTATCCATTCCCAATTCGGAGTAAAGCTCTTTTGTAATATATAATGAAGTTTGTTTGGCCAAGTCTTTGTTGCTCAAGCTTATGTTCTTCTTTATTTCATCAAACGTGCTTTGGGGAATAGACTGCAATTGTGGCTTAAGACTGTAAATTTGCAAAAGGTCGATATGGTTTGAAGTGTTTGAAGATATGTTATAGTTTGGAAAATATAATTTGAAAAAATTAATCATCGAAAAACAAACGGAATCAAAAGTACGGCTTATTTCATCAATATCAGAATTGTTAAGTATATAAATACTTTCTTTTTCTAGCAATGGATACTTTTTTACGTAATTTTCATAATTATTATCTTTGATGTCTGATTGAAGCAGTTTATAATTTTTGCTAAAAATATTTTTTTCTGAATCTGTCATGAAAATTTCTAGAAAAAAATAAAAATTTTCACTCATAGCTTCCGGTGCAGAGCTTTCTATTCCGTTTTGCTGAATTCCTACATTTACTATATTAGACATATAGTTAGGCAGGCTTAATTCACAAAATCCCTGAACAGTTAAAAAAATTAAGCAAAATAGTATGCCAAAAGTGTATGGTTTTAAGTAAAAGATAACTTTTTTCATGACTTGTTAGTTCCTTTCATTTTGTTAGAAAGCAAAAATAGCAATATCAACTACTAATATGTGTAGATGGTATTGCTATTATGTTTAGTACATTAAAAATAATTTCCGCACATAAGGCTCATTACTTTATTAAAGTTATATGCTTTAGTTCTATCCATTACCAAAACCCAGTCTATAATAGTCCAAATTCCGCAACCGCCGCAAGTTATTAACTTTAATACACCAAGGGTAGTGTCGTTAAGCATAAATCGGTCAATGCCCAAATTACCTAAAAATATAGAAACTATAAGCAAAATAAGCGGATCTTTGAGGTCCATAGAATAAAGCAGTGAAAATTGCTTTTCATTTAAATTTAGAAGCTTTTCTTTTAAAAACAAAATTTTTTCTTGAGGAAAAAACTTTTGATTTGCTAATAAATATTGCTCAACTGTCTGTTCATCCATAAAAAATACCTCCTTAGAAATATATTTTATCATTTTTCACGATATAAAGCAATAAATTTTTAAACAAAAATGTCTATTTTTAGAAAATGATGATTATTGGTGAGATAATTGTTTCTTTAAAGTTAGAATTTAGTAACAATAATCACTATCGAGTTGACCTTCGGGGATCATGTATTTACCTGAGAAAGTGTCAATGTGGTACCAGGTGCTATCGTATTCGACTTGATTCCAAAAGTGTGTGTTGCCGTGAAGTGTGCCTTGAACAATTTTGGTATTATAACCGCTTTTTTTGAGCAATTTGTATGTTAAAGCTGCATAATGTTGAGAAGTTCCGCCACAATTTTCAAGAGCAAAATTAACTAGTTCATCGACACTACCACCTGATGCATTTATGCAATGAAGGTTATTTCGAACATAATTGTAGATTTCTATTATACTTTTGCCTAAATTATCCGAAATAAAGTCCAAAGTAACTATTGCTTCTTTTTTATTTCCTAAAAGTTCTTCAATTTCTTCAATATCCATTACATCAGATCCGCCATCATCCTCGTCATCAATGTTATGGTAGTTTTTGTTTGGATAAGAATTTACTTGGCATTCTGATTGAGCAGTGTTACTGCTTTGAGTGAAGGACGAATGTTCCTTTTTTGCATTTTTATTTTGTATTAGTGCTCCAGAATTATCGAAATGATATGTTTTTTGCCCGATTTTGTGAGTTCCGATTAAATTTTTCCCGTGGCTATCTTTATAATATTTTTTACCATTTTCATTTACCCAACCTGTAATCAATGCACCGTCGTCATTAAAATAATACGTTTCTGAGTCTATTTGTTGGGTTCCGGTAAGTTTTGTACCATCCTCATTAAAATAGTATTTTGTTCCATTGATTATTGTCCAGCCTCTTGCTAAATTGTAAGCGGCATCAAAATAAACTTCTTTGGAACCTAGATTTATGTAACCATGTTGCAAAATGCCGTCTTCATTTGCATAATGAATATTTTCACCATCAGAAATTAACCCCGTCTGTAAAATACCATCGTTGTCGAAAAAATATGATTCTGAATCGATTTCTTTTATTCCAGTTTGGACGGTACCATCGTCGTCAAGAAAATATTTTTGTCCATTTAAATTTAATATCCCAGATTTAGCAAATCCGTGCTCATCAAAGTAATATTTTTTGTTGTTGATATTTCTGAAACCAGTGTAAAGTATGCCACTATTTTCGTTAAAGTGATATTCAATGCCATTTACTATCTGATTCCCTTTTTGAAGGATTCCAGTTGAGTCAAAATAGTAATTTTCGCCAGCAATCTCTTGCCAAGAAGTTTGCAAAAATCCGTTGTCGTTAAAGTAATATGTATTTTCGCCGATATCCAAAAAACCGGTTGCTTTTTGATTGTTTTTGAGTATGTAATATTTTCCATTTTTTGATTCATGCCAGCCAATTGCGTTTGTAAGTTTATTATATTGAAATGAAAATATTGTTATGCAGGAGATTATTGCGATTGGTGTGCTGATAAATAAGATTGGATTTTTATTTTTGAGAATTTTCTTAAAAAATTTTTTCATTTTGCGCCATCTTTCTTACAAAAAATGCATTCTAATAAATATTGCTATAAAAAAGATTAATTTTAAATATTTTTGTTCAAAAAATATTGACAAATGTATATGCATGTGATAATATACAAATAATTGCTTTTATAAATATTGTAAAATGGTAAAATTAAGCTTAAAGAGGAGAGTGCTGAAAATGTCAATGGAAAACGTAAAGAAATTTTATGAAATGCTGAAGGCAAACGAAGGTTTAACGCAGGAGGTAACGAAACTAAAAGAAGAACTCGTGAATGGGGATAAAAAGTTTCTTAAAGATGGATATGTAATTAATAAAAAAATTATTCCATTAGCTCAAAAATATGGGCTAGACTTCACTGAAGAAGAATTTGCTTCGTACACAAGAGGACAAACATTTGCGTTGAGTGAGGGTGAATTGCTTAACATAAGCGGTGGAGTAGGTGTTTTTGGCGCATTAGGGAGAGTATTTTTTTCTATAGTAAACTTTCTTAATCCGTTTGGAGCTAGGGAAGATTTAATGGATGGCGCGCCACCACAGCAGATAATGGTTGATCGACAAAAAATCGTCACTAGTAATAATTTAAATAAAGAAAACAATGCCAAAAGGCTGATAGAATTGGAGAAGGAAGTTTCAGGTTTCGAGAATGGCAATATACGTTCCATGCTATCTGACCAAGATTATGAAACCTTCATGGATTTGATTGGGTTAAGGTACCCAAGATGTTTTGAAAGCTTGCAAGAGCGGATAGGTGAAGATTTTCATAAAATTTCAATGGAAGAGTCAAATGCTAAAGGAAAAATTATTAAGCAGGAGCAAAAGAAAAATGAGACTTTACAACAAAAAGTTGAAAATTTAAATAAGACAATTGATGAACAAAACGAAAAGCTAGCGTCATTGTCAGAAAATGAGTCCAGTAAAGAGGCAAAAATAAAAGAGTTGAATAAAAAAATAGTAAAAAATGAAATTTTAAATAAAGAATTAGCTCAAAATCGATCAATTTATGGGAATAAAAATTATAAAGCTTTTTCAAAAAAAGATTATTTGGGTAACCAAGTAAATAAGTTGGTTCAATTTTTAAATAAAATAAACTATAACTTAGAAAATGTTTCGGCAAGTAGTATAGAAGAGCTTAGAGCCGATATAATTTACGTTGGGCGACAAATGATGGGAGAGAAAGAAAATCGATATCTAAAAGGAAAGTACTATAGCTATACAGCAACAGATGCAAATTTAGAACAAGAAGATTTAGAGGCTTTGTATAACCTTTATCAACAGGTAAAAAATAATAATTAAAGATTCAATGAATGCTTTGAGCATTTATATAAAAACTATAAAGAGAGTTAAATAAGGAGGAGAATAAAATGTCAATAGAAAATGTTAAAAAATTTTATGTGTCCGCAAGTGAGGATGCAAAACTAGTGGAAGCTTTGAAAAAAATAAGTGAAGAAATGCAGCAGAAAAGTTTGGCTTCGGATAAGCTTAATGAACTGGTTAGTTCAAAAATAATTCCGTTGGCAAAGGAAAGAGGATTTGACTTTACCGCAGATGAATTGATAGCTTATAGCCAAGAGATGATTAAAGGTTTAAGCGAGGAAGATTTGGCGGCTGTAAGTGGTGGCATGAGCCCTAGAACAGCTGCGATTGCATTAGCGTTTACTTTAGGTTCGTCATTTGTGGCGGCGGGCGTTGTAAACATGATGTCTAACACGCCAACGCAAAATCAGGCAATAATGAGTAGTTCTAAGCAAAGTGAATCGAAAAAAATTAACAAAGATTCAATTCCGAAACTTGTGAGAGATGAGAGCGAAGAATCTGATGCAGAAGCTCCAGCAAAAGATTTATCAAAAGATAATCAGAAAGCTTTGAAAGATAAAAAAATAGTTTTACCGGGGCGAAAATTTGAAACTCCGAAGGCCAGGGAAAATGTAGAAAAAAATAAAGCTTTGCGAGAAGCTGCTGAAGAAAGTGGAGAAACTAACTCTGTTCAAAACGAAGCAAAAGTAGCAGACGGTGAAGGCAAGAAAGAGCAGGATATACTTACTGCCGAAAAAGGAACTTCAACACCTGAGGTTGCACATATAGAAGAAGTTAAAACTCCTAAGGCAGCACCGGCAAGTCCTGTTTTTGCAACAGGAACAGAAGAATCGGCAGTAACACATATGGATGAAATCCCGGTTGTGTCTAATGCAGCAGGATCAGAAGAATCGGCAGCGACACATGTGGATGAACCCGCGATTGAGTATGGTAACAGCGGCGCAGAAGCTGAAGCAGATGCGATTGATTTAACAAATACAACAAAAGAAAAATTGAAGCTTTTTGTAGAAAAGGCTGGCGAAAAAATAAAATCTGAGATAAAGGAAGACTTTAATAAAAAGGTAAGAGAGAGAAGTGGAAGTCCACTTGTTTCGGCAGAAATTACAAGTTTCGCTAAACGTGAAACTGATAAAGAATGGAAACAGGAAAACATTGAAATTACGAGAGATCCTGTAAACAATAAGTTTACACTGTCGGCAACAGGAGTCGTTCCTGGGCGTTTGTGGGGAACAAATAATCATACGGAAAAAGTGACTATAGACGTAGATGAGGTTGTGAATCAGCTTAATAATGAGGCAATAAAAAATGTAAAAGAGCGTGAAACCAAAAAAGTTAAAACAGAGATAGAGGCCTTAAAAAAGGCAATTGAAACCGAATTTAAAAAAGGGTTAGCAGGAAGAAATTCTGTAGAGTATACAAACGCTGAATTGTCTAAAGTTATAGAAAATTTGGGCAATGAGGTAGCTAGAGCGTATGAGGAGGCAGCAAAAGATACAGATGTCTCGTTTACGGGATCTGTGTCTGAAGATAAAAAATTAGTAACGGTGGGAAGCAAGATTGATGGTACTGTGCAAGAGTCTATAAATTTAGAAGATTTTGTAAATGAGCTTAACACCCAAGCGCGAGAAGCACGTATAAAAGTAGCAACGGATAAAGCGGCAACGCTTGGAAAATTTGGTGGAAATTTAGAAGACATGGTCAATGTATGGTTGGATGGAAGTCTGCCAAACTATATAAACCAAGAAGTGGTTAAAATATATAATGAAAAGAATTCAGCAGAAGTGGACGACATATCCGCAGTACCGGAGGGTGACCAAAGAAGGATTAAGCTGGAACTTGTTAAAAATCATAACGATTTATTACAAGAAATGCTTGAAGATAGAGCTAGTAGTAATGAATCTAATGCAAAACATAATTGCAGTATAATTGAGGACCGCATACCTGGCACTAAGGAAAAGTTCGTTACGGTTGCAGCAAAAGATAAAAATGGTACGATTAAAACGCATACGGAAACAATAAATATGGAAAACGAGCTGGTTAAGAGGCTTGAAGCTTCTAAGCTGAAGTACGAAAAATTTAGCGAGGGTGCTACAACTACTGCGACTTCTCAGGCTGATTATTTGTTAAAAAACTTAAATCAAATTAAATCGTTGGATGAAATTGCAAATGTAAAAGACATTAGAGCTAATTTAGCGACTGTAGCCAAACAGATTGTTGTGAAACACGGTAATTTTGTAGATGCTAAAAATATTACAAGGGACGGAAAGTCGGCTAATATAGACAAATACGGAGATGCAAGGGCATTAAATGACTCCGGCGAAGTAGTAGTGAAGAAAGATTCTCCATTAGTATTATCAGGCAAGTGGAAGTATGGTGAAGGCGTTAGCTCAGATGACTTGCAAAAAATATTGGACTTTTATGAAGCAAGCTTAAATTATTAATTTAAGGCAAGTCCCCTCAACGTTGTTGGGGGGATTTATTTTGTATAAAAATTTTGAAATAAAAATAAAAAAGATGTTGACAAGCCTGCGTTATCATGGTATAGTATTTAACTGTAAGGATTATTAGCTGGTGTAGCTCAGTTGGTAGAGCAGCTGATTTGTAATCAGCAGGTCGGGGGTTCAAGTCCGTCCACCAGCTCCAGTTTTAGGCAAAGTTTAGTCGGACTTGAAGCCTAAGAGGGTGAGGAGCGTTAATAAAATGATTGATAATCATTTTTAGCGACGAAATGCGAAGCCGGCACCGTTGCAATGCAATGGTGGCTGAGCATGAAAAATTTAACGGAGTTAAGTTTTTGTCCGTCCACCGGCTCCAGTGTTTGGTCTCACAGACCGACCAGTTTGCGGCCAGAGTTGACCACATTTTTAGATATATTTATTAGTATGGGAGATTTCCAGAGCGGCCAAATGGGGCAGACTGTAAATCTGTTGTCTATGACTTCGGTGGTTCGAATCCACCATCTCCCACCAACATTTAGGAGGTCTGCTTATAAGCAGGCTCTTTTTATTTTTGTTATTTTTCTGGACGAAATTTTATTAATAGTTTAAAATATAATTTAGATTTTCATTTTGCAGTTGGGAGGAGTTAAAAATTAACAGACAAAAAGTAGAAAAAGCTATTTTTGATTTATTGATTGCGCTAGGAGAAGATGAAGATAGAGCGGGGCTTCGAGAAACGCCTAAAAGAGTTGCTAAAATGTACGAAGAGTTACTTTCTGGAATGAATTCAACCCCTTGTGACCATTTGAAATTTTTTGATGAACCAGAGTGTACCTCAGGAATAATTGTCATCAAGGATATTCCTTTATATTCGATTTGTGAACATCATTTGTTACCGTTTATTGGAAGAATTAGCTTGGCTTACATACCTAAAAAAGAGAAAATAATAGGATTGTCAAAGTTTGCGAGAATTGTGGACTGCTTTGCCAAAAGACTACAAGTTCAGGAGCGGTTGACAAATCAGATAGCGAAATTTATTTATGAAAAAGCAGAAGCAGAGGGAGTGATTGTACAAGCAGAGGCAGAACATTTGTGTATGACGATGAGAGGGGTTAAAGCCGCAGGTGCTAAGACTAAAACGTTAGCGTTTTATGGCTCGTTGAAGAATGACTTGCAAAAGAGAACCGAAGCGTTAAATATGTTAGAAAGAGGACTTTAGTACCTATGAAAATTTTTGAAGCAGGTAAGTTTACATTAAATTTAAGCAAAAAAACCTATGTAATGGGAATTTTAAATGTTACACCAGATTCTTTTTCCGATGGAAACAAGTGGTTTAATATTGAATCAGCAGTTGGTCACGCGTTACAAATGAAGAACGACGGAGCTGATATAATTGACATTGGAGCCCAGTCAACACGACCGGGCCACACAAAGATAACTCCGCAAGAAGAGCTGATGCGATTGATGCCAGTTTTGAAAGTTTTAAAAGGGCGAATTAACGTGCCAATTTCTGTGGATACTTTTTATCCTGAAGTGGCAAAAGAAGCGTTGAATGAAGGTATAGATATCATAAACGACGTAAATGGCTTTAAAAATGAGGAAATGATGAAAGTCGCAGCGAAAAGTAACTGTGGTTGTATAGTTATGCATGACGGAACTAATGCTCAAATGAAAAATTTTTTTGATTTGCAGCTGAATAAAATGATTGAAAATGATATTTCTCAAAGCAGAATTTGTTTTGACCCGGGGATTGGATTTGGCAAGACTTATGAAGAAAATCTTTATGTAATTAAAAATTTAAAAAAATATGTGATAAAAAATGTTCCTATGTTAGTTGGCGCGTCGAGAAAAAGGGTGATAGGAGCTCCATGCGGCAATCCGCCTTTTATAGAAAGAGTGCCGGGAACAATTGCGGCACATACGATAGCGATTTTAAATGGTGCTAATATAATTAGAGTGCACGACGTGAAAGAAGCTGTTCAAGCGGCGAAAGTTGCAGACGCGATTTTGAAATCTAGTTTGGAGGGCTGAGTTTTGGATAAAATTATTATAAAAGGTCTTAAAATATTTGCGTATCACGGAGTAAATCCGGAGGAAAAAGTGAGTGGACAAAATTTTGTTTTGGATATTACCGCGTACAAAAATTTGAAGAGAGCTGGGAATACAGATAATATCGACGATACGGTAAGTTATGCAAAAATATTAAAAACAGCGGTTAAAGTTTTAAACGAAGACAAATACGATTTATTAGAAAAAGTTGCGCAAAGAGTTGCCCAGCAGATATTTTTAGAGTTCAACTCGATAGAATCAGTAGATATTTGCCTAAAGAAACCTGAAGCACCAATTAAAGCGGAATTTGATTATGTTGCAGTTGAGATTTTTAGAACGAGAGATGATTTTTAATGAAAGAAGCAGTTCTTGCGCTTGGTACAAACTTATTTGACCGAGAAAAAAATTTGAAAAGTGCTATAGACTCGTTGCAAAGACTACCGGAAACTGTAATTGAACAGGTTTCTTCAATTTACATAACTAAGCCATTTCAAGCGCCGGATAAACAAAATGATTACTTGAATTGTTGCGTAAAAATAAAAACGAATTTGTTACCAGAAGTGCTTCTCGGAGGCTGTTTAGGAATAGAAGCAGCGATGGGGAGAATACGATCATATAAAAACGCGGCAAGGATAATTGATATAGATTTACTGCTGTACCAGGATGCTTCTATTTGCACGGAAAATCTGATTTTGCCTCACCCCAGAATAAAAGAACGCGCATTTGTTATGGTGCCATTGAGAGACTTATATGAAAGTAAGGTGGCGCTTGGTTTTGACTTTTGCAAAGCACTAAATGAAATAAATGTAGAAGGTGTTTTGATTTATAAAGAAGATTTTAATATTAAAAAAAATGTAAACAATTTGCAATAATATGAATATGATTTATCAAAGGCAACTAATAAACAAAATTAAAAACTAAAAGGAAATCTCGGTGGCAAACTAAGAAAATTTTTGAATTTTTTCAAAAAATTCAAAAAAAGTGTTGACAGATTTAAAAAGATGGGTTATTATTAATAACATCGCCGGTGAGTTTTTTTAGTAAATGGCGATGCTATTGTGGGAGCATAGCTCAGCTGGGAGAGCATCTGCCTTACAAGCAGAGGGTCACAG
>ERZ857965.870-NODE-870-length-36654-cov-40.031913_pt1 | contig 36654 bp, 32 predicted proteins | sample MGYA00519758_ERZ857965 | MGnify/ENA primary metagenome ERZ857965 (study PRJEB31778, sample SAMEA3449381) | human gut metagenome | biome: human gut; feature: human-associated habitat; material: faeces | place: United Kingdom | collected 2010/2012 ... | reverse complement strand
TCAATATCCTACATGGGGGCTTTTAGTGCTGTCCGCATAATCTGGTGCGGTTCAAAAAACGGAACGGGGGTGATGCTATTTATAATCTGTTTTACTCTGCAATTTCTGCACTCAGCAGGTCTAAAATCGCGTCTTCCGCGTTCCAGAAGTACGCGTTTTCACTGAGAAGCGCCGTGATGCCCGTGCGGTCAAAATAGGTGCGCACGCCGTCTGCCATGCCACAGCAGGCGACCGTTTTGCCTTGCTTTTGCAGGCTTTCACACAGCTCCAAAACGGCCTGCGCGCCGGAAACGTCAATGTTCGGCATGCCGCGCAGGGAAAAGATCACATGGTCGTAGGCGGGCATTTCCGCCATGCGGCGGTTGAATTCATCCACCGCGCCGAAGAACAGCGAGCCTATCACGTACACAACGCCGGTCGTCTCCAGCACCGGCGGCTTGCCTTCCACCGTGCGCAGCTTATTCGCGTCAATGTCGGAGAAGCTTACGCCAATCCGGCTGGATTTTGCAATGTACAAAACCGCAGAGTACGCAACACCGAGCAAAATCGCGACCGTCAAATCGAAAATGACCGTTGCGAGCATCGTGATGAGGAATTGGCTGATGCCGGATTTTAGCTTGTGGCTGAAAATGTAGCGGATGCCGCTCCAGTCGTTCATGCGCCACGCCGTTACCATCAAAACGCCGGCAAGTGCCGCAAGCGGCAGGCGCGCCATCACGCCGCCGAGCAGAAACATGGAGGCGAGCAGGAAAACGGAGTGGAACACGCTCGCAAGGCGCGTCTGCTGGCCGGATTTCACCGCTACGCTCGTGCGCGCAATGGCCGCCGTAGCCGGCACACCGCCGAAAAGCGGCAGCAGCATGTTGCCTACGCCCTGCGCGATGAGCTCTTGATCGGCGTTGAACGGCTCGTTTTTCATGCGGGAAGCCAAAGCACCGCACAAAAGACTTTCAATCATGCCGAGCGCCGCAATCGTCACAACGGGAGAGATGAGGTTTTTCAGCATGTCAAGGTTCAGACCGCCGAGGTCAAGGCGGTCTGCGAGCATCAGCGTGCGCGGAATGTCGCCCACCGTCGCAATGGAATCCATACGGAACAGGGCGGAAACGACCGTTGCCAAAATGATGCCCACAAGCGAGCCCGGCACGCGTGCGCCCCACTTTTTCGGCCAGACAATCATCACGACAACGACAAGCAGACCAATCAGCACCGCTTGGAGGTTCGGATGAAAGCCGAGGCGCGCGTAAGACGCGATTTTTGCCAAATTTGAGCTGCCCTCGGACGCAGTGCCGAAGAAATTATCGATTTGCCCCATCGCGATAATAATCGCAATGCCGGACGTAAAGCCCATGATGACGGGCATCGGGATGAAGCTGATGAGCCGCCCAAGCTTAAAAATACCGGCTAAAAGCAGCAGTGCGCCCGCCGCAAAGCACGCGAAAAACACGCCCTGCAAGCCGTAAGACGCCACAATGCCCACCAAAACGGCGCTCATCGCGCCTGTGGGCCGGAAATCTGGAACGAAGCGCCGCCGAGTACCGCAATGACAACGCCCGCAATGATTGCCGTAACAAGACCCGCAGCTGCCGTAGCGCCGGAAGATACGCCGAACGCCAGCGCAAGGGGCAGCGCCACCGCGCAAACAGTCAGGCCCGCCATGATGTCTTTCATCAGCTTGGCGGTGTTGTAGCCCGAAAACTCCTGCTTCAGGCTCGTTAAATAGTTTTTTATCATGTTTCCCTCCAATAAATTGATTTTTCCGCATCATTTGCCGCTTTTTTACCGCAGCCTATTAACTATACCATTAGGAGCCGCTTTAATGCAAGGAAAAAGATACGCCGTTTTCTCGCGCTTTTCTGTGCATACAGCCCGCGTGACACACCTTATAAAAATCTTTACTTTTTATAGGAAATACGCTATACTTTGTACAAAAGCAAATGCGAAAATTCCTTGTTTTAATCCAAACAAAGAGGTATGAAAATGAACGTAAAAAAAACGGAAAGAGACGGCATTGTCCGCGCCTATCCCGAAAACGGCAAGCCGCTCGCGTGGTCTGCGTCGTCCGGTGTAGAGCTCATCGAAAGAGACGGCCTGTATTTTAAAGACTTGGAGAAGACCGGCGAGCTTCTCCCGTATGAAGATTGGCGTTTGCCCGTTGAGGAGCGCGCCGCAGACCTTGCTTCCCGCCTAACAACAGAGGAGATTGCGGGCCTTATGCTCTATTCGCCGCACCAAGCGGTGCCGCCCATGGCGTTCGGCCCGTTCGGCGGTACATATAACGGCCAAAAGTACGCGGAAGCAAATGTCCCTGCGTATACGCTCACCGACCAGCAGAAGGAATTCATGAACAAAGAGCACATTCGCCACGTCCTCATGATTACGGTAGAAGACGCGAAGACTGCCGCAAAGTGGAACAATGAGCTGCAAAAGCTTGCCGAAAGCATGCCGCACGGCATCCCGGTGAACATTTCCTCCGACCCGCGCAACGGTGCGCGCGGCAGCGGCAGCGTAGAGTTTAAAACCGCCGGCAGTGACGTCAGCAAGTGGCCGGAGGGTGTCGGTTTTGCCGCGTGCTTTGACCCCGAGATTGTCCGCCGGTTCGCGGAGGATGCGTCGAAAGAATACCGTGCGCTCGGCATCACCACGGCGCTCGGCCCGCAGATTGACCTTTGCACCGAGCCGCGCTGGATGCGCTTTGTCGATACGCTCGGTGAAAATCTTGAGATGACAAAGAAAATGGTCAAGGCGTACTGCGACGGTATGCAGACCACCGAGAATTCCGAAAACGGCTGGGGATATGACAGCGTAAACACCATGGTCAAGCACTGGCCGGGCGGCGGCACGGGTGAGGCCGGCCGCGATGCACACTATGCCTACGGCAAATACGCGGTTTACCCGGGCAATAATTCCGAAGAACACAGGAAACCGTTTACGGAAGCGGCGTTTAAATTAGACGGTCCCACCGAAAGTGCCTCTGCCGTCATGCCGTACTACACGGTTTCTTGGGGACTCGACACCAAAAACGGCAAAAACGTCGGCAACTCGTACAGCGAGTATCTCATCAAAGATCTCCTGCGCGAAAAATACGGCTTTAAGGGTGTCGTTTGCACGGACTGGGGCATCACGCAGGATCCCGCACCCATTATGGATACGTTTGCAAGCCGCTGCTTTAATATGGAAAACATGACCGAGGGCGAGCGCTGCTTCGTCGCCATCATGAACGGCGTAGACCAGTTCGGCGGCAACGCAGAGATTGCGCCCATCATGGAAGCGTATCAAATCGGCTGCGAAAAGGTCGGCGAAGAAGCCATGCGCGCCAGAATGGAGCGCTCCGCCGCGCGTCTGCTCAAAAATATTTTCCGGTGCGGCCTGTTCGAGAACCCGTATCTCGATCCCGAAGAGTCCGCTAAGATTGTCGGCAACGCGGAATTCTGCGCCCACGGCTATGACGCACAACGCAAATCTGTCGTCTTATTAAAGAATCGCAATCACTGTCTGCCGCTCCAAAAGGGTATCAAAATCTACGTGCCGCAGCGCAAGCTCCGCACCATGAAGGGCTTCATGCGCAACGATATTCCCGCCCACACGGAAGACCCCGTGACGGACGAGGTGATTTCGAAATACGGCGTGCGCGTCCATACGCCCGAGGAAGCGGACGTGGCGCTTGTCTTTGTGGAAAGCCCTGCGTGCAACGCGTATTCTACGGAAGACGTCGCAAACGGCGGCAACGGCTACCTGCCCATCACACTCCAGTACCGCCCCTATACGGCGGTGAACGCGCGCGAAGTGAGTATTGCGGGCGGCGATTTCCGCGAGGATTTCACGAACCGCAGTTACCGCGGCAAAACGAATATTGCCTATAATGAATGCGACCTCGATAACATTCTAAACTGTCGCGAGGCGATGGGAGACAAGCCCGTCATTGTCTGCGCAGCAATCAACAACCCAATGGTCATGCACGAGTTTGAGCGTGAAGCGGACGGCATCGTCGTCGAGTTCGGTGTTTCCCGCGCCGCGGTGCTTGACGTCGTCTTCGGCGATTACGATCCCACCGGCCGTCTGCCTGTGCAGATGCCGAAGGACATGGACACCGTGGAAAAGCATTGCGAAGACGTTCCGTTTGACCTTGAAGTGCACGTGGATGAATTCGGCCACGCCTACGACTACGGCTTCGGCATGAATTATGAAGGCGTCATCGAGAAATAAGGAGTGACATCTAATGAATACAGTAGAAAAATGGGGGCTTTTTGAAGTTTCCCTCAAAGGTCCGTCTGCGGGCAACCCGTTTACGGAGCAGTCCGTTTCCGCCACGTTCCGCAGCAAAAACGAGATCGTCACGGTAGACGGCTTCTATGACGGCGACGGCGTTTATAAAGTGCGCTTCATGCCCTCGTTTACGGGCGATTACGTCTATGAAACGGTCGGCAGCTTCCCGGAAGCGGAGTCTGCCGGCGATTTCACCGTAACGGAGCCGACCGGCAATAACCACGGCCCGGTGCGTATTGCGAACACGTACCATTTCGCCTATGAAGACACCACGCCATACTATTCCGTCGGCACCACGTGCTACGCGTGGGCGCACCAACCGGAAGAAGTGCACAAGCAAACGCTCGAGGAGCTCGATAAGGGCTACTTCAACAAAATGCGTTTCTGCGTCTTTCCGAAGCACTACATCCACAATTTCCGCGACCCGGAGACCTTCCCATATGAGGGCACCCCGGTCGATAATTCAAACCTCACCGAAGAAAACTTCTCGTATTTCGTCGATTTTTCCGGCAACAACTGGGATTTTACGCGTTTTAACCCCGAGCATTTTCGCCGCATGGAGCGCTGCATCGTAGAATTACAGGAGCGCGGCATCGAGGCCGACATCATCGTTATGCACCCCTACGACCGCTGGGGCTTCTCCGTCATGAACCGCGAGCAGGACGACCTCTACTGGAACTACGTCATCGCGCGCTTCTCCGCCTACCGCAACGTGTGGTGGAGCCTTGCAAACGAATACGACCTCATGCGCGCCAAGAAGCTTGAGGACTGGGAGCACTACGCAGACCTGCTCTGCAAAAAAGATCCGTACAACCACATGCGTTCCATCCACAACTGCATACCGTTCTACGACCACACTCGTCCGTGGATTACGCATTGCAGCTTGCAGCGCCAGGATCTCTACCGTCACGTGGAATACACCACCGATTACCGCACGCGCTACCAAAAGCCTATCGTGTGGGATGAGATTGCCTACGAAGGCAATATTGATATGGGCTGGGGCAATATCTCCGGGCAGGAGCTTACCCGCCGCTTCTGGGAAGCTTCCATGCGCGGCGGCTACGCAGGCCACGGCGAGACCTTCATGAACCCCGAAGACATCTTGTGGTGGAGCCACGGCGGCAAGCTGCACGGCGAAAGCCCCGCGCGCATCCGCTTCCTGCATGAAATTCTCACGCAGACGCCCGGTCTCGGCTTAAAGCAAGGCCCCGGCGCGTTCGATGAGACCGTCGCCGTGCCGGACGAGATGATCCCCGTCACCGGCTACGAGATTCACTACTACGGCTTCGGCCGCCCGAGCTTCCGCGATTTCGTAAAGCCCGCGGACGAAAACTGGCGCGTGGAGGTCATCGATACGTGGAACATGACCATCACCGATGCCGGCGTGCACAGCGGTAAGTTCCGCATTGCGCTGCCGGGCCGCGAGTACATGGCCGTGCGCCTCACGCGCGTGTAAACATTCATAAAGCGTATAAATTTAAATAAACCGTAAAAGAGGGCACCCGCAGCGCTGCGCGGTGTCCTCTTTACTTGACAGAATCTTTCCCGCGCCGTACAATAAACCCAAGATAACAAAGAAATATTCCGAAAGGATGACTATATTTTGGCGAATAAAAGAAAACGCCCCGCTGCTATGCGCGAGGAAGAACGGCAGGCACAGCGCGCAGCCGCCCGTGCGGAGCGCCGCACAAGGCGAGCCGCAGAGCAGGCCACACAGAATGTCCCGCAGAAGACGGAAGCCCCGAAAGCGCCGCAAAAAGCAGGCGTGCCTCATAAAAAGAAGAAGATCAACAAGTTCCGCGTGGCGGTCGTCTGCACCGCCGCTGTGCTCGTGGCGCTCGTTGCCCTCGGCGTGGCCAGCGCTGCCGGTGTGCGCACGCCCATCAGCAGTATCGCCGCAGACGGCGAGCCGGAGTTCTTCTCCACCGTAAAACCGCAGGCCAGCGCCGCACCGGCAGAAAACACTGCTTCCGCCGCGCCTACGCCGTCTTCCGCTTTTGACGGCGCACTTTTCATCGGCGACAGCATGACGACGCGCCTGAAAAGCTACGTCACGGACGGCGCAGGCAGCACCACCGCTTTGAGCGACGCGGAATTCATGACCCGCAGCGATTATTCGTGGGGCGAAGCGCAGAACGAACTAAACGGCGGTGAGGGCGGCCTGTGGCTCGACGATGACACCGCTCTCACCGTCACGGAAGCCATCGACCGTTTCTCCGCGACGAAGCTTTACATTCAACTCGGCAAGGAAGACCTCACGTATAACGACGTTTCCGACGTCACGTCCACTGCACAGGCGGTTATTTCCGCGCTGCAAACGAAGTACCCGAACCTTGAAATTACCGTGCAGGCCGTTACGCCCATGCTGGAGTGGATTGACTATCAGGGGCTCAGCAGCAGCACCATCGCGCAGTATAACAAAGCGATGCAGACCTATTGCACGGGCAAAAAGAACCTGAAGTTCTTAAACATCGCCGCATTCTGTACAGAGGGCTACCTTCCCGCGGAGTATTGCGCTGACCCCGAGGGCTTGTGCATCCACTTAAACGACGAGGGCTGCGCCATTTGGGCAGATTATCTCCTCGGCAACAAAACGCCGGAGCCGTCGCCCACCCCCACGCCGACCCCCGATCCGAACGGCGACAGCACCGATAACACCGATACAACGGACACCGCCGGCGACACCTACACGGACGATTCCGGCGATTATACGGACAACACAGGGGATTACACCGATGATACGGGCGACTATACGGATGACACCGGTGATTACACAGAAGAATAACCTACAAAATATGGCATGCAAAATGTTTGGTATACCATATTTTGCTTTTCTCAAAACTTTTTGAAATTTTTTTGAAAAAAGGCTTGCAATTTAGAAAGAGATGTGGTATTATAATAAAGCCGTCAGATGAGGCGGCAAACAGAATAGTTGGTGTTGATTACAACGAGGGTCCACCTGTTCCCATACCGAACACAGAAGTTAAGCTCGTTTGTGCTGAAAATACTCGGCTGGCAACGGCCCGGGACGATAGGTTGGCGCCAACACTTAGAAGAATCACAGAAATGTGGTTCTTTTTTATTTTTCAAAAGCTAAAAGCCCCCTCTGTCAGAGGGGTTTTTTCATTTACGCTTGCTTTTAGCTGTCCGCGCAGAAAGCTTGAGCAAAACTTTATTCCTTCAACAGGTTTTACTTCACGACTTACCATATTCAGCAAAACAACGGGAAAAAACGCCTTTTTTCCCTAAAACATGGCGTCAAAAAACATTGACATATCCGTGAAATTGTTGTAAACTTTTTTGGAATTCTGCTTTTTTCGTCTGCGTGCTCCGGCGGCAGGCGGACAAAGAAAAAAGATATACAAACGGAGGGGCGGAGACCGGCACTTTCCTGTGTGGCCGCACGCGTACCTCGAAGAAAGGTAAGTGTTCAAAAAGTGGAAAAAACCCTGATTTGTCTGGCCATCGCTCTGGTCGTCGGTCTGCTGATGTCCCGCTTGGCAAAGCTCGTACATCTGCCTGCGGTCACGGCGTACCTCGTCGGCGGTCTGCTCATCGGTCCGTTCTGTCTCGGCGCGCTGAACATTCCGTACATCGGCTTCAATTCTCTGGAGCAGGTGGAGGGCCTCAGCGTCATCACGCAGACGGCGCTCGGCTTCATCGCGTTCGCCATCGGCAACGAGTTCCGCGTCTCGCAGCTCAAAACGATGGGTAAGCAGGCCATCACCGTCGGCATTCTGCAGGCGGTCATCACGACTATTGTGGTCGATATCGCCCTCATTGTCCTGCATCTCATCAATCCCGCCCTCCTTTCGCTGCCCTCTGCCATCACCCTCGGTGCCATCGCGGCGGCTACGGCTCCGGCGGCTACGCTCATGGTCGTGCGCCAGTATAAGGCAGACGGCCCGCTCACAAAGCTCCTGCTCATGGTCGTCGCCATCGATGACGCCGTGGGCCTCGTGCTGTTCTCCGTGTCCTTCGGCATCGCCGGCGCGCTCGAAATGGGCAGCATCAGCGTTGTCAGCGTCATTTTAGAGCCCATTATCGAGATCGTGATTTCCCTCGTGCTCGGCGCACTTTCCGGCCTTGCGCTCAACTGGTTAGAGACCTATTTCCACTCTCGCAGTAAGCGTTTGTCTCTCACGGTCGCCTTCGTGCTTCTCATGGTTGGTATCTCCTCCATGGAATTTGAGCTCGGCGGCGTGAAGATCGGTTTCTCTCTGCTGCTCGTCTGCATGATGACCGGTACGGTTTTCTGCAATGTGTGCAGCGCTTCCGAAGAGCTGATGAGCCGTCTGGATCGCTGGACAGGCCCCATCAACATTTTGTTCTTCGTGCTTTCCGGCGCGGAGCTCGATTTGAATATTTTAAGCAACCCGCTCGTGCTGCTCATCGGCATCATTTACATCGTCTTCCGTTCGCTCGGTAAGATCTCCGGCTCTTACATCAGCTGCGCCATGACAAAGTGCAGTGACCACATCAAAAAGCATCTCGGCATCACGCTTCTGCCGCAGGCCGGCGTGGCGCTCGGCATGGCGCTCACCGCTACGTCCCTTGCAGACGGCAGCATCGTGCGCAACGTCGTGCTGTTCTCCGTGCTGGTGTATGAGCTCATCGGCCCGTCTCTCACAAAGCGTTCCCTGCTTGCCGCAGGCGAAATCAAGCCCGAGGGCAAGACCAGCGCCCGCGAGGAGAACAAACCTGTAAAGCCCATTACCCTCAAGTAATTTCAATGAATACAAAACGCAGGAAGGCAAAGTGCTTTCCTGCGTTTTTTCGAAAAAAGGGAGTAAAGTTGACGAATGTCAACTTTACTCCCTTTTTAAACGTCTGATGAAGTGAATTTGCTTAATTTAAGCGTATGTAAAAAGAACAACAGTTAACTTAACATTTCCGTTCTTTCCAGCGTTTGAACTGGCATAAATTTCAAATGATCCCGAAACGTTTTTCAAAACAAACGAAGCGGCACCACCCAAACTTATTGTGCGCGGACCAATTTTGTTGCCAGCACTATCAAGGGCGTATACAGATATTGAGGTTGGCCCTTCAGAAGAAGTAAAACGAACAATGACAAGTTCCTCGCCAAACCAATTGCCGTCACTCATAACTTGGCGCGTTGAAGAAGTTAGATATGTTGTGTATTCTCGAGTAAAAGATTGAGGCTGAACTTCCGAGTTTGGAGAAGGAATGTCAACCGTTTGTGCAGAAATGGAAATCGGCAGTGCAATAACAAAGATGATCGCTAAGAACAGGGATGTCATTTTAATTTTAAAATTCTTCTTCATAACTTTACCTCCAAATGAGATTTTGTGATATTCGATGTACGATTCATGTGGTGAGATGGATTGTGCATTGGAATCACTCCTATCTTAGAAAAGACAAAATTAAATTTTAATTATGCAGGTGTTGAGTATATAGAGCAATAACAAGTGTGCCGGGTAGGCGATATAATGAAACCATTGGCAGTAAGCTTTTCCTTTTTTTTCGTTGTAACTTATGAGCAACAGAATACCAATTAGTGCACATGCACATTCAAGGAAGAAAGATGAGGTGTCATAGCGAGGATTTAGCCATTGGAACGGAGCGTCTAAAGAACCTGTAAATTGTTTGATAAAAGCATAGTATATAACAATAAGGATACCTAAAGAAATAACGGAAGCCGTTTTGTTGTGACGCCGGTAAAGAACATAAGGGATGATAATGCAAATAACAGCAAAACCTCCACCCTCAACGTTTAGAATTTCTGCTAAAAATACAAGGAGTAGAACGGGAATCCAAGCTGCCCATGAAAAAATTTGCTTTTTAATAAAATCATAGAGTAAGCAACAGACAGCACCGAGTAATAGAGTAAAAAGAATATTGTTGAAGGCGAATTTTACAAAACCATATCGCAATGTGAGATTATAAGGAACTTCGGCAATGATAGCAAATACTAAAAGGCGGAGACAATAAAAAAGTGCATTATCCGTATGTATACAGCCTTGCGCTATACCGAAAGCATAAATAGGAAAAGCAATACTACCGATACATTGCAGCGCAGTGACAACGGGGTAAGAAACATCAGGTTCTATTTTGAAATAAGTCAAGAGTATAGTTTGAACAGGTACAGCCGCGTAAATATGCCCTAAAATCATTGAAAATAAAGCAGTCCATTTCAATTTACTCCAAGTCACGAAAAAGCCTCCTTTTGCAAAATTAGGAATTTATTTATTCTGTGTATTTTATACCATAAAAGAAAACTTTTGTCAATGATTTTAAATAAAGCAAAAAACTTTTGTTTAAATATTCCAAAAATCAATATAAACAAAATTGATTGAAGCTAAAAATTTGCCTTGAAAGCAGGGAACAAATGTGCTATTATGGTGAAAAGAAATTCTTAGGGGGCGTTTTGAGTGCGCGTTGTGATTGCGATGGATTCGTTTAAAGGCAGTTTGTCTTCCATAGAGGCAGGCAAGGCCGTGGCAGAGGGCGTACGCCGCGCAGACGGCACAATCGAGTGCGTGGTGTGCCCTGTGGCGGACGGCGGCGAAGGCACGTCTGCAGCGCTCACAGAGGGCCTGCACGGCGAAACGGTGCGCGTGCGGGTCACGGGCCCGCTCGGTGAGAAGGTCACGGCGGAATACGGCGTCAAAGGCGATCTCGCCATATTGGAAATGGCACAGGCAGCGGGCCTGCCGCTCGTACCCCAAGATAAGCGGAACCCCATGAAAACCACCACCTACGGTGTGGGCGAAATGCTGCGCGATGCAATAAATCGCGGCTGCAAGCGCTTTGTCCTCGGCATCGGCGGCAGCGCAACGAATGACGGCGGCGCAGGCATGCTGCAGGCCCTCGGGTTCGATCTTTTGGATAAAGACGGCACCCCCGTCCCGTTCGGCGCAGAGGGGCTGCGCGTGCTCGCGAAAATCGAGAACAAAAATGCCCTGCCTGCGCTCAAAAACTGCGTCATCCGCGCGGCGTGCGACGTCACAAACCCGCTGTGCGGCGAAAACGGGTGCAGTGCCGTCTTTGGTCTGCAAAAGGGTGCTACGCCCGAGATGATTCGCGAAATGGACGGCTATATGCGAAATTACGCCGCATTGACGAAAGAACTGTATCCCGAAAGCAATCTTGATACCCCCGGCGCAGGCGCGGCGGGCGGCCTCGGCTTCGCACTCGGCGTGTTCCTGCACGCAGAGCTTATGCCCGGCATTGAGATCGTCATGGAGGAAACGCACTTAGAGGAAAAAATCAAAAATGCCGATTTCGTCGTGACGGGTGAGGGCAGATTGGACGCCCAAACCGCCATGGGCAAAGCGCCCGTAGGCGTGGCGAAGCTTGCTAAGAAGTATCACAAGCCCGTCATCGCGTTTGCGGGCGGTATTGAAAAGGGCGCGGAAGCGTGCAACAAAGCCGGCATCACGGCGTTTTTCCCCGCTGTGCGCGGCGTGACGACATTAGACGAAGCCATGCGCCCCGAAACCGCGGCGGAAAATCTCGCCGAAAGCGCAGAGCAGGTCTTTCGGCTTCTTACCCTGCGATAAGGAGGTACGGTATGCACGATATTTGGAACCCGTGGCACGGGTGCGTGAAGTGCAGCGAGGGCTGCGCACACTGCTATATGTATTTTCTCGACAGTCAGCGCGGGCATAACGGCGCGGAAATTTACCGCACAAAAACGGGCTTTCACTATCCTTTAAGCCGCGACCGCGCAGGCAACTACAAAGTAAAAAGCGGCGAGCAGCTGCGCGTGTGCATGACGTCCGATTTCTTTTTGGAGCAGGCCGACCCGTGGCGGCGTGAAGCGTGGGAGATCATGGATCAGCGGCGGGACATTTCGTTTTTTCTGCTCACAAAGCGCCCGGAGCGCGTAGAAAAATGTTTGCCGTATAACTGGGGCGACGGTTGGGAGCACATCTTTTTCAACGTCACATGCGAAAATCAGCGCCGCGCGGACGAGCGCATCCCCATTCTGCACAGCCTGCCGTTTAAGCACAAGGGCATCATGACAGCGCCCTTGCTCGGCCCCATAGAGATTGAAAAATACCTTGCGATGGGGCAGATTGAGCAGGTTATCTGCGGCGGCGAAAACTACGACGGCGCGCGCCCGTGCGATTACGACTGGGTGCGCTCGCTGCACAGGCAGTGCGCAAACCAAAACGTCACGTTCTGCTTTATCGAGACGGGCACAAACTTCATCAAGGACGGTCGGCGGTACTTCCTGCCGAATAAGCGCGTGCAAAGCGAAATGGCGTATAAATCCGGCATATCGTATCAGGGCAAGCCGATGAAATTCAAGCTCGAAGACGATTACGGCCTGTTCGACGCCGGGCGAAAATACGAAAAATACTTCGGCCCCCAGTGCGAAAAATGCGGCAGCCGCATGATCTGCAACGGCTGCGCAAGGTGCGGTAAATGCACCGTGCTGGAGGGAAAATGAAAATAGACCGCTGTATGTGCGTAATGCAAATCATACAGCGGCCTTTTAATTTTCTAAAAAGCTATCGCTTTTTCGGGACCCCCCTTAATAGGGTTCCCCGATTTCAAATGTCCACCGGACATTTGAAACTCTTCTCCTGATTTTTGGTAGGCAAAAGAGTTTCGTCGTCTGCGAACGGCGACCAAAGGTTTCACTTTTGGAAACGGACAAGCTTTTGAAAAAGCTTGAGCAAAACTTTTAACCCGCGTTGACGGTCACTTTGTTCTTTCCGTCTTCTTCCGTCCCGTAAAAATCGAAACGCCGAAGATGACGAAAAGCAGCAGCACCGCAAAGCACATCCAGCTCACAAACACCGCCGTACTCTTGCCGCTGAACATATCGTAGTAGCCTTTCAGGTAAATGATGACCACAATCAGAGGCAGAATGTACTGCATGTAAAGGCGGATCCAGTGCGGGAACTTAATGCCCTCGCCTTCGTTCGCTTCCTTGAGGAAATTCTCAAAGCCCCAACCGTTTTTGCGCACGCAGAACAGTACGAACACAAGGCTGCCCAGCGGCAGCAGATTGGAAGAAACAAGGAAGTCTTCCATATCCATAATGTTGCTGCCCTCACCCAGCGGCTGAATGCCGGAAAGCACATTAAAGCCGAGAATCGCCGGCAGGGAAAGCACCGTGATCAGCACAAAGTTCACGCCCACAGCCTTTTTGCGGCTCCAACCGCCGATATCCATGAAGAATGCGAGAATCTCCTCAAACACCGCAATGATGGTCGAAAGCGCCGCAAACGACATGAAGATGAAGAACAGCGTGCCCCAAATTCTGCCGCCCGCCATATTGTTGAAGAGCGTCGGCAGCGTGATGAACAGCAGCGACGGACCCGAGCCCGGCTCCACCCCGTAGGCAAAGCACACCGGGATAATGATGAAACCCGCCATCAGCGCAACAAACGTGTCCAGCAGCACAATGTTCACCGCTTCGCCCGTAATGCGCTTTTTGCGGTCCAGATAGCTGCCGAAGATCTCCATGGAGCCGATGCCGATGGAAAGCGTGAAGAACGCCTGCGACATCGCCGCAAACACCGCGTTGCCGAAGCCTTTCTTTGCCACTTCACCGAAGTCCGGCACAAGGTAGAACTTGATGCCTGCCGCGGCATTCGGCAAAAATGCGGAGTTCACAGCCAGTGCAATCATCAAAAGCAGCAGGGCAATCATCATGACTTTCGTCACTTTCTCAATGCCCTTTTCCAGGCCAAAGCCGCATGCACCGAACGAAATAACAATGGCGACAATCGCCCAGAACGTCAGCGTGCCCGGATTTGTCAGCATATCGCCGAACACGCCCTCTACCGCCTTGCCGTCCAAGCCGACAAACGTACCGGTTGCCTCCATAAATGCGTATTTCAGCATCCAGCCGCCCACCATGGTGTAGAACATCATCAGCAAAAAGCTGCCGAGAATGCTGATCCACTTCATGCGATGCCATTTCGTGCCCTTCGGTTCCAGTGTATCGAGCGCTTTGCCCATGCCCATGCGGCTGCCGCGGCCCACGGTGAATTCGCACACCATAATGGGCAGACCCAGCGCCACAAGGAACACAAGATACATCAGGATGAATGCTGCGCCGCCGTATATGCCGGTAATGTACGGGAATTTCCACACATTGCCGATACCGATGGCGCACCCGGCCGAAACTAAAATAAATCCCAACCGAGAACCGAATTTTTCTCTTTCTTTCATACGTTTTCCTCCCAAATTTTTTCCCCTGTATATTTTAAAGAACGCGTATTTGCGTTCTAATCGGGCGAGGTTATGTGCGGAAAGCGTTTCTTTGCCGCACAACTTCATAGAACATCACGGTCGCCGCAATATTCCTCACTGCATGTTTTTCAGCATGGCGACCGCATCCCGCACGTATTCCGAGAGCGTCTTGTCCTGTACGCCCACTACGCTTACGGAGCAGCGGTTGACGGGAATCAGAATTTTCTTAGCAACGCATTCGGAAATGGCCGCCGCCATTTTCGGCGTGATCTCGCCCCAAAGCGCGTTTGCTAAAATAATGCCGATGGGTCCCACGATGACGTCTGCCCACGTGCAGTTTACCACAACGGGGTTTTCGCCCGTGGCGGCAGCGTCCGCACCGGCGCGCAGCATGGCGCTTGTGGCAAGGCTGTTCGTGCCCACGGCAACGACTTCCGCGTCCGGCATGTTCTTTTTAATCTGGTCGGTCAGTGCCGCACCCATTTTGCCGCCCTGACCGTCAATCACGAGTATTTTCATCAAAATCAACCCTCCGTAGGTTCGTTTGTGTCGCCGTCCAAAACGGCGGAAACGGGAAGTTCGCCGTACATCAGCGACGTGCAGTTGATCTGCATATCGCCCACGGTGACGGGCTTGCCGTCCGAATACACCTCAAGCTTAGAAAGCGTCATGCCCGCAGCTTCATAAAATGCACGAAACGTCTTTGCGATGGCTTCCAGAGAAGACGTGGAGCTGGCGGAGTCTAAATATTCCTGCAAAGCGCCGGAAAACTGCAAACGCACCTCCAGCATTTCGCCGCTCTTCATCGTGGAAACAACCTCGCCGTCTTTAACGTAGTCGAGCGCGTCCAGCGTCACATCCTCCGGAAATGCGCCCTTTTCTGCCATTTTCTGCACGAGCACCGCACCGTCTGCGGGCAGGCTCTTGTAGCTGTACTGGTCAAGGCCGCTGTCGCTCGGCACAAAAATCGAAAGCGACATGTTCACGGCTTCGCGCGTGTCTTCGGAAGCGGTCGGCTCCGGAGTCAGCGTCACGTGGTTCACTTCGCTTTCCGCGGCGGACGAGACCGGCGTGTCGCTTTCTAAAATCACGTCCGGCGTGCGCACGTATTTTGTGCCGAACCACCCCGCGCGTACGGCGACAACGCACAATAAACAGATTACGATGACGCCTACGGCCGCAAACGGCATGGCGCGGTCTACATTGCGCTTCAGACGCTTTGCGCGGCTGTTCGCGGTAAAATGCGGGTCTTTCGATTCATTCAAAACAGAATAATACACGCGGTGCAGAAGATCGTCCGGCGTTTCCAGGGTTTCTACCCATTCGCGCAGGTCGTCCTCGCTCATGTTCGCGGCTTTTTTGGCTTTTTCCAGCTGATTTTGCACGGCAGAAGCGGATTTTCCGGTCACGCGGCCGATAAAGCGCGTGTTGTCACCTGCGCCGTAGTGCAGCGCCACCGCCGTAAGCAACGTGTAATGCAGGCGTAAAATGTCGCAGAGCTCTTTCGGCGTTTCAAACGGCATGTCTTTTGAGCGCTGTGCAATCTGCTCGTCCGTCAGCTTTTTTCGAATTTTCTGTGCATAATAGTCCATGCAGGTTTTGTGCGCTGTGCGCAGCACCCAAAGGCGCTCCTCACTTTCACTTTTAAAGGTTTGCGTGTCTAAAAAGTACTGCATAAATACATCGGAAAGCAGCGTAAGCGTCTCTTTGCCACTTTTTGTGTGCATATAACAGATGCGGAACGCGTCGTCGCCAAAGCGCATCACGGCGCTTTGCAGGGCGGTTTCACTTCTTGTCTGTGGTTTTGCCATTTGCATCGTTTCCTTTCTCTGAGATGAGTTTGCGGCGGCGACGTTCTGTTTTCAGGTCGGAAACATCGCGGTTGATGCCGCTGTGCTGCAGCCACATGGCGATCTCGCCGCCGATGAGCAAAATAAACATGCAGGCGTACAGCCATACCATTAAAATGACCAAAGCGGCAAGGCTGCCGTAGATGGTGGCGTAGTTTGCGAAGTTCTCCACGAAAACGGAGAAGAAAAACGAGAATAAGACCCACCCGGCAGAAGCCAGCGCTGCGCCGAAAAACGCGTTGCGCAGGGATACCTGCTTGCGCGGAATGGCAATGAACATCAACCAGAAGAAGAACAGCAGCAGGACATAGGACATGATGGGCTTAAAGCGGTTGATGAGCGTCGGGAACGCCGGCGGCATCACCGTGATGAGCCATTCATACAGCATGTCGCCGAAGACCATCAGGCCCATGCTGACAAGCAGCGTCATGACGAACACGACCGTGTATAAAATGGCTAAAATACGCATAAAAATATAGTTGTGGTTTTTGGAAACGTCAAAAACGGAGTAAAGCCCCTTGATCAGCGCCACCATAGCCGTGGAAGCGGACCAAACGCAGGTGATAGCCGTCATGGAAATGAGCGTCTGCGGCGCGTGCACCTCTTGAAATAAGTAACTGACAACTTCTTCCACCGGCGGCGGAAGCATTTGAACGAATGCCACGAGAAGCGAGGTGTCTTCAAACCGAATGACCTGCAAAAGGGCCAAAATCAGCATGAGGAACGGAATGAACGAAATGAGGATCCAGAACGAAACCTGCGCCGCGTAGGAGTCGATGGCGTCGTTATTCAGTTTTTCATAAAACCAGCCGAAGTGCTTTTTCAGCAGAATTTTCACGGCGCTTTCTCCCTTCTCACGCTTTCCTTACGTCTTATCGCGCAATTTGAGAACAGTATAACACAGAAATATAGAATTTTCCAGTGAAAAAGCACTTGACAAAAGAAAAAATGTGTATTATAATAAACTACGCTACATTATAGAGCAGATATGGCGGCATAGCTCAGTTGGCTAGAGCATTCGGTTCATACCCGAAGTGTCGATGGTTCGAATCCATTTGCCGCTACCATCTGGCCCGGTGGTCAAGCGGTTAAGACACCGCCCTTTCACGGCGGTAACACGAGTTCGATTCTCGTCCGGGTCACCAGAAAAAAGAGCCTTGTCAAAAAGACAAGGCTCTTTTTTCAACGAAATAAATTCCTTCGGAATTTGTGAAATTGCCCTTCGGGCAGTGAAATGTTGCTGCGCAACGTGAAATACCTGTGGTGTGTGAACCGCGCTGCAGCGCGTAGGGATTTATTTCATTTCAATTGATGCGTAGCATCAAATTTCACATTTCGCAGCGCGAAATATGTCACTTAAAAATGTCGAATCTTGTCAAATAAAACACGCCGTCTTCGAACCGAAAGCGGTTCGAAGACGGCGCTTTAAAATTTATTTATAAATTACACAAATAATCATTCAAAGTCGTGGGTGTAAATTTCGCTGCCGTCGCCGTTCAAGTAGACGAGGCGGACGTGCACGCCGGAGAGACCTACTTCGCTTTCGAGCGTATCGGCGATATCCTCAAAGGTGGAAGCATTTTCTTCGCAGCCTTCTTTTAAAGCATCGAGCACGGACTGCTTTATGTCTTCGTCGGAGAGGTCGTATTCATCTGTGAACTGATATTCATAGACGAGCGCATTGCCGTCTGCGTAGACCTTGATCGTCATGCTGTCATCGGTCTGATTTTCAATTTCGGCATCGATGGACGCTTTTACGTCCGGATCGGCGAGATAATCGGCGAGGGAGGCAAACATGGCTTCCCCAGTGGAGGCCGAAGATTCGGGTTCGGAGGACGCAGTGCTGTCTTCGGAGGCGGCTTCGGAGGAAGAGGAGGACTCGGCGGAGGTGCTGCTTGTGTTCCCCCCTACGATGGTTTTGGCGGAGGTGCAGCCTGCAAGCGCAGAGAGCGAGAGCAGACCGGCGAGTGCCAATGCGCAGAGTTTTCTGAGTTTCATTTGGTTTTACCCCTTTGTACTCTATAAAAATAGAGAAAATTTTGGCGGATTTTGTTGCCGCCATGCACTCAATATAGCACATGGGTTTACAAAAATCAAGAAGCATACGGCGAATTAAAATTTGGAGAGGAAAGGAAAAAAGCGGGACAAGGATTCCGGACGACAAGACGGTAAAATTCATATTTCTTGGAACAGGCATGACCGAAATCATGCCTGTTCCGTTTTTATCGGCTCATCTTTTTTGACCATCGACCGTTTTGTAAGCTTATTATGCCGTTCGGGCATAAAGGCTGTGTTAAGCAAGGGGACTTTGGGGCGATTGAAACAGCAAAAGACTGGCTTTTACAACGCGGTTGACAAAATGGATCATTTCCTCTTTGCTGTACTTGTCATAGCCCTCCACAACGACATGCATCAAACCGTTTGACAAGTGGGTATACATCATCTCAAGCTCTGTTTCGTCGGCATTGGGCAGCTCTTTCCGCCAGTAAGCAATGCTTTCCTCCTTGGCCAAAGCAATCATCCGCATGAGGACCGTTGCGCCTGTATTCCCAAGAATCAAAACCCGGCAGGCGGCCTGATTCTGATCGACCATATCGTAAATGGCTTCGATCAGTGCCGTCACATCAAACAAATTGACATAGCGAAGGGATTTCTCAAAGGCATCGATGAGTTCATTCTCAATGCTCTCCATCAGGGCAAAGCAATCGCTGTAATGGGCATAGAAGGTGGCGCGGTTAAGCTGCGCCAGCGCACAAACCTCCTTCACCGTAATTCTGTTTACAGGTTTTTCCTTCAGCAGCTTCAGAAAAGACTGCTTGAGCACCATTTGCGTATAGCGTTTCCTTGCGTCCATTTTCTCCATATAGAGCCCCTCCCAAAAAAAGTTTACAAAGAAAAGCAACACTTCAACAGACAATGTTGCTTTTCTTTCAGTCGTATGGCAAGTGCTGATTGTTTCTGTCTTTCCTCTCAAGTATACTGTACTTGTGAAAGATAATCAACACTTGTATGCTTATTTGAGAGGAGGCTTTTTGCATGTTTGATCAATATCTTGTTACAGGCGCTACCGGCTTCCTCGGTAGGGCTGTTGCGGAGGAGCTGGTACGCCGCAGAGCGCAAGTGCATGCGCTTGTGCTGCGTGATGACCCCTATATCCATTTGCTCCCCAAAGAAGTCCATACCGTCATCGGTGATGTGTGCGTGGAAAGCTCGTTGACAGACTTCTTTGCGGATGCCGACAGCCGTACCTGTGTGATTCACTGCGCCGGTATCGTCTCTGTCGCGTCCAGACCCGGTTCGAAGCTCTATCAGGTCAATGTAGGCGGGACATGGAGGGTTCTCCGGCAATGTATGGAGCATGACGTGGGCAAAATGGTCTATGTCAGCTCCGTTCATGCCATACCGGAAAAGTCAAAGGATTGCATCATTACGGAAGATTGCGAATTCTCTCCGGGGCTTGTGGACGGAGATTACGCCAAAAGCAAGGCAACTGCAACAGAGCTGGTTTTCGATGCGGCGGAGCGCGGGCTGAATGCCAGCATTGTCTTTCCATCCGGCATCATCGGGCCGGGCGACATGCAGGGAGGGAGCTTCACCTCAATGGCGAAATCTTTTCTTCGCGGAAAGCTGCCCTTTGCCGTTCGCGGCGGATATGACTTCGTGGATGTACGGGATGTGGCAAAAGGCATTCTCGACTGTTCCGAGAACGGAGAACCCGGTAAGGGATACATTTTGTCCGGCCACTATGTTACCATTCGCAAGATGCTTCAGCTTGTGGGAAAGACCGCAAAGCGGAAGTATCGCCCCATCTGCCTGCCACTGGGGCTTGCAAAGCTGGCGGCTCCATACTATGAACATCGAAGCCTGAAGAAGCGAAAGCCGCTGTTTTTCACACCTTATTCCGTTGCCGTACTTGCCTCAAACGGACAATTCAGCCATGCCGCAGCATCGGAATGCTTTGCATATCATCCGCGCCCGGTGAAGGATACTTTGCGGGACATGACAGCCTGGCTTTTGGAGCAGAGGAGAAAGGGCGAAGTGTGACCTCACCTAAAAGCACCTCGGGCAGGCTGCGCATGCTATTGGCATGATCTGCGGTTCCGGTTGCTATCCGTACGTATCCTGTGATATAATTTAAGAGAGAGAAAGAGAAAACGCCGTCCGACCCGCGCTTTCAGGAACAGCACCGAGATTCCGGCAGGGCAAGCACCCGGCGGATACCCCTCTGCATTTGGAGCACCCGCAAAAAGGAAGTGAACGCTATGACCTGCGACGAGACTTTTTACCACCGATATTTGAACGGCGACGATGCGGGGCTGGAGGCCCTGATGAAAAAATACGGCAATCCGCTAACCCTGTATATCGACGGGTATCTGCACGATGTCCACGAAGCAGAGGATTTGATGCTGGATGTTTTCGCCTATCTGTTCACGAAAAAGCCTCGCATCCGGGACGGTGGCTTCAAGGCATATCTGTATAAGACGGCGCGGAATATGGCGCTGCGCCATAAGAGCAAGCGGAAGTGTCTGTTCCGTTTGGACGAGCTGACCGATGAATCGGACGGGCAGCTGCTTGTGGAGGAGGTTATCCGAACGGAAGAACGAAACCGCATTCTGCACTTCTGCATGGGTGAAATGAACCCGGATTACCGGGAGGTTCTGTATCTGACCTATTTTGAGGGTATGAGTTACGCACAGGCGGCGGAGGTTACGGGAAAAACGGTAAAGCAGATTACCAACATGGTGTATCGCGGAAAGGAAAGCCTGCGAAGGCTTCTGGAACGGGAGGGGATTACAAATGCGGAGTCATGAAGAGCGCGTCGCGGAGACAAAGCGGCGCATCGCCAAGATGGAGCGGGAGAAACGGCTGCGGCGCAATACGGTCACCGCGGCTTCCGCTGTGGCGGCATGCCTTGCGCTGATTGTGGGTGTGTCTTTCGTCATGCCTGATATTGCCGTAAAAACTCAAACCGGCGGCTATGCGGGCTTTGAAACGGCGGCAAGCATCTTTCACGGCGGCGCGGCCTTGGGATACATCGTCATCGGGCTTCTGGCGTTTCTTCTGGGCGTGTGCGTGACTGTTTTGTGCTTCCGGCTGCGGCAAATGAATCGGGACGACACACAGGATAAGGAAAGCGAGGAACGGCATGGAGCTGATTGAGAACCTGCTGCAGCTGCTGGTCACGTTCGTCGGCGCGCTGCTTTCGGGCATATCCTACCGGAAAAGCCGCAGGCAGGCGTATTTTCTGCTGCTGTGCTTTGTGTTTGCGGAGTACTTGCTTTGGACGGCGGGCTGCTTCTGGCCGGATACTTCCCCGGCAAGCCCCGTCTTCTGGTGCGATATGCTGCTGACGCTGACCATATTGGGGCTGCTGCCCGCCGTGAGAAAGGCGGTGGACGCATGACCTATATTGAAAACATATTTCTGTGCATGGTGTCCCCGCTGCTGGTAGCTGCTTTGTGCATGGGCAGGCGGCATCTCCGCTTTTTTCTGTTCTGCATCGCCGGAATGGGTGTGTGCCTGCTTTCGGCCTACATCAATACTTTCCTCGCGTCGGTATGTCAGGCGGACGCCCTTGCCGCCACGGTGGAGATTGCGCCGGTGGTGGAGGAAATGATGAAGCTGCTGCCGCTGGTGTTCTATCTTCTGGTGTTTGAGCCGGAGGGGGATAAAATCAAGGCTGCCGCAATAACAGTTGCCCTTGCCTTTGCCACCTTTGAAAACGTGTGCTATCTCATTCAGAACGGAGCGGACCGTTTCTCCTTCATCTTCTTCCGCGGCTTCGGCACGGGCGCGATGCACGTTCTCTGCGGTCTGATCGTGGGCGGCGGGCTTGCCTATGCGTGGCAGCGAACGTGGCTGAAAATTGCAGGCACCTGGGGGCTGCTGGGCGCGGCCATCACCCTCCACGCCGTTTACAATCTGCTCATCGCCTACGGCGGTGCGGCGCAGTATGCGGCCTACGCCCTGCCGGTGCTGCTGGTAGCGGCGGGAAGGTTGTCCGCTTTCCGCTTATCGCGGAGAAAATAACCGAACATTCACTCCTTGAGAGCTGCTTTTTGGCGGTTCTCAATTTTTTTGGAAAATTTTGCGTTTTGGGTGAGAATTTTTCCGATTTTATGTACCTATATAAGTGAAAGGGTTTTTAGGCCACAGTTTCAGACAAACCGGAGAGGAGGGTCAAACTGTATGTACGATACCGCAAGACGGGTCGCACTCGTCCGGCAGCGGGTACGGAAAAACACCCGCCGAAGGCAGCAGCACGGCATATACGGACTGAGTGCCGCGTGTATGCTGCTGTTCGCGGTGCTGATGCAGGCGATAAGCACGGTCGTCAGGCCGGGACAGACCGCCGCATGGGGCGTGTTCGGCGCGATGCTGCTGCGCGAGGATGCGGGCGGCTATGTGCTGGTGGCTGTTGTATCCTTTGCCGCTGCGGCGGCAATCACCGCGCTGTGCATGCGGTTCAGGATCAGAGAAAACCGGAAAAAGGGCGGGACAGGCAAGCCGGACCCGCAGGAACAGGAGGGAAAAACGACATGAAGAAACGAATACTCAGCATTCTGCTCACCTTGTGTATGGTGCTGACTATGATGCCCGCGACGGTCTTCGCGGCGGATGGAGAGGTTGCCGCACGCGCATCGGAAACGGGCGGCCTGTATGAACACCACGAGGCCTGCGGCGCAAACTCGGCAGGGGCATCCGATACTATGATGCCAAAAACGAGGAGCGGGGCAGTCCGTCCCGCTGCCACCCAATACACCTATACGCTGCATTACGATGCCAACGGCGGCAGCGGCGCGCCGCCAAGTCAGAGCGTGATTAGCTCGGAATTTCATGTATGGGTCCCCATATCGGACAAAATTCCGACCCGTGACGGATATACCTTCATGGGTTGGGCGAATTCTCGGACCGGTAAGCCGATATATGGCGGAAACGGCGGTTATACCGAGTGCCTGGTAGTACATGGGTATGATATGAGCACAACCATCTATGCCATATGGGAGGTGCACAACCATAGCTGGGGCGAATGGACCTCCAACGGCAACGGAACGCACACACGCACCTGTATCGCGGACAGCAGCCATACCGAAACAGGCAACTGCTCCGGCGGCAAGGCTACGTCCACGGAGAAGGCTGTTTGCGAAACCTGCCATAAGGCCTACGGAGAGCTTTTGCAGCCTGCCAAAACGGTCATCACCACCTCGCCCACGCTGCGCCTTCCGGCCTATGTCGGCAATGAGTACACCGACAAGGCGCTCATGGGCGGCGAAGCGAAGGCCGAGGGGACGGACACCGTTGTTCCCGGCACGTTCGGCTTCAAGTATTATGAAGGCGGCAGAGTACACCCGGGCGAAAACCGCATGGTGATCCTCTTTACCCCCAAAGATACGGAGGCATACACCACGGCGGAATGTATCCTTACCGTGGTGGGGACAAAGCGCACGATCACAAGAGTCCCGGACGACGTGATCATCACGGACAAGCCCATTGGCACGGCGTTTGAGGATCTGGGGCTTCCCCTTTTCCCTTTCGGCGTCAAGGTTGAGACCAACACCGGCGCGAGTTACAGTCCCGTGCCCGTGACATGGGACGGCTCCACCTATAACCCGAACAAATATGGCGAGCAGATCATTACCGGCGAGCTGCATGTTGAAAAGAGCGGCTTCACGGATGGTGTGGAGCCGACAAGCAAGATTAAGGCTACCGCAAGAATAACGCTTATTGACGACCGCGTCTTTACGCCCACACTGGAGCCGCCCACCTATTCCAAGCAGCTCTACGGCGGAGACCTGTGCTTCCTTGTGTTTGCCGATAAATATCTCTCCGGCGGAACGGCCACGGTGAACGGCGAACCGGTTTCCGGCAAATTCACGCTGGACAAAGAGCAGAAAATATACGGACATTCCCTGACGGCAAGTACGCTTTTGCAGGCAGGGCAGCTGCGGCTGAAGGTCATCTTCACGCCCGACAACCTGAAGCGGTATAACAAGGCGAAATGCACCGTTGATGTGAACGTCGTTCCCCGCACATTCAAGGAGACCAGGGCCGGACACATTACCAATGAAAAATTCGGAACGCCATTTGAGGAGCTGAATCTCTCGGATTCATTCAGCTTTTATGCGGTGGGCGATGAAAAAGATCCCGAGGGAACAGGGATGGACTTCGGTATGAATGTCGTCACCTCATGGGACAGCTCGACCTACGACCCCAATTCGTTTGAGGAGCAGACCATCTACGGCGAAGTCAACCGCGCCGAATTGGAGAAGTATTTCACCATACCGGAAAACGCCGACCTCCGAGCCGTGAGAAAGGTTCAGCTGCAGCCTGACCCGACCGAGACGGAGATCACGCAGCTGCCCGTATTCCGATGGAAGAACGGCGATTTTACGTTGCCCGACAACACCATATTCACTTGGCGAAAGCTTCAGGTGGGAACCTACAACGATGAAGTCGGCACGCTCGTCGGCGGCGTGGCAAAGGTCAAGGGTACGGATACCGTCGCCCCCGGCACGTTCTCCTTCAAGAATGCCCCGCCGTTCTACCTCCAGACTCCGGGTGAACACGATGTGACGGTGGTATTCACGCCGGACGACCTGCGTCTCCACAAGCCGACGGAGATTACCATCAAAATCAACGCCATCAAAAACACCATCAGGAATATCGATGAACCGGATCCCATTACCGATAAGCCGTTCGGCACGCCCTTTGCAGAGCTCGGCTTGCCGGAAAATGTGTGCATCAATGCCGTTGACGGCGCATGGCGCTGGGTCGACGTGGCATGGGATGAATCGTCCTATGATGCGGAGTCCGTGGATTGGCAGACCATCACCGGCACGCCGGTGCTTAGCAATGATGACGGAGACATCTTTCAGCAGCCGGAGCCTGCGGTAACAGCCGCGATTCGGGTGAAGCTTATCGATAACCGACCCCCTATGCCACCGACAATCGTCGCGGAAAGCCTGCCCGACGGCATGGAAGGCGAGGCTTACAGCAGCCGCTTGACCGCCAAGGGTACCGCGCCCATCACATGGAGCATTGTGAGCGGCGTCCTGCCCGAGGGACTTAGCCTAAACGAGGACACAGGAGAGATAAGCGGCACGCCCGCCGGGGAAGGGACCGAGGTCTTTACCGTCATGGCGGTCAACGCTTTGGGTGAAGATATTAAGGAGTTTTCCATCACGATAGCCAAGGCTCCCGAGACGGAATACGCCGTCATCGTCAGGGACGACGGTCACGGCACGGGCAGCGCGGATCCCGCCTCGGCGACGGCCGGAACGGAAATCACCCTGACCGCTACGCCAAACGCGGGCTACCATTTTAAGGAGTGGCAGGTTATGAGCGGCGACGTGACGGTAAGGGACGACAAGTTCACTATGCCCGGCAGCGATGTGGAGGTCAAGGCCATCTTCGAGGAGGATGCGCCGCCTACGCCCACGGAGTATACCGTCACCTTTGACGGCAACGACGGTACGCCCTCTGTCGGCAGCATGACCACCACCAAGCAGAAGCTGACCTCTCTGCCCGATGCTTCCCGCAGCAAGCACAGCTTCAACGGCTGGTACACCGAAAAGAGCGGCGGCACAAAGATTACGACGGATACCGTGTTCTCTGCAAATACCACCGTCTACGCTCACTGGACGCATACCGGCGACAACAATCCGCCCGTCAACTACTACACGCTGCGCTTTGAAACAGGCGGCGGCAGTGCTATTCCCGGCGTGCGGGAAACGTACAATACCTACATTGATTTGACCAAGTATGTTCCTACTCGGCACGGGTATACCTTTGTCGGCTGGTACAGCGAACGGAGCCTTGTGAACAAGGTCTCAGACATTTATCTGACCGGGGATAGGACTGTGTATGCCGGCTGGCGCGCGGTTACAATCCCGCAGACCGGTGACAGCGGTCAAATGAATTTATGGAGCACCGCGCTATGTGCATCTTTTGCCGGATGCGTTGCACTGATCGTATGGAAAATCAGGCGGCGGGAGAAAAAATCACTGTAAATCCTTAAAAAGTAAAAGTCTTATCTTCCCAGAAAAGCAGGAAGGCTGTTCTTCAAAAGAACAGCCTTCCTGCTTTTCCGCTTGATGTGTATGCACCTGAAATCATTTCTCAAACAGGTACAGGAGGTACCCGTAGCCCTCGGCCTCCATTTTTTCATAGGGGACAAAGCGCAGGGCCGCACTGTTAATGCAGTAGCGCACGCCATTGGGGGACTCCGGATCGCCGGTGAACACATGGCCGAGGTGGGAGTCTCCGGCGCGGCTTCTGACCTCCGTGCGGCGCATCCCGTGGCTCAGATCCTCTTTTTCCACCACGGCGGGGCCTTCGATGGGCTTTGTAAAGGCGGGCCAGCCGCAGCTGCTCTCGTACTTATCCGTGGAGGAAAAGAGCGGCTCACCGGTCACGACATCCACATAGATGCCCTTTTCAAATTTGTCCCAAAACTCGCCCGTGAAGGCGCGCTCCGTGTCGTTCTCCTGCGTGACGCGGTACTGCTCCGCCGTCAGCTTGTCCCGGATGGACTCTGCCGCGGGCTTCTGATAGTCGCCCGGGTCGATGCGCAGTTTGGAGAAGAGTTCCATCTCCGCGCGCGGGATGTGGCAGTAGCCGTCCGGATTCTTTTCGAGGTAGTTCTGGTGGTATTCCTCGGCGGGATAGTAGTTCTTGAGCGGGCCGATCTCCACGAAAAACTTCTCGCTGCGGCCGCGCTCGATCTCCGCGATGCGCTCCACCGTCTCCTTCGCGCTTTCGTTGGTGTAGTAGACGCCGGTCTGGTACTGGCTGCCCCGGTCGTTGCCCTGTTGGTTTTGTACCGTGGGGTCGATCACATAGAAGTAGGCCAACAGCAGCGCATCGAGGCTCACCTGCTCGGGGTCGTATTCCACCCGCACGGTCTCCCGAAAGCCGGTCTCGCCCTTGCAAACGGTCTTGTAATCGGCGTCCGCCTCGCAGGTGCCGTTGGCGTAGCCGCTCTCGGCATCGATGACACCGGGGATGGACTGCATCAGCTGTTCCATGCCCCAGAAGCAGCCGCCCGCCAGATAGATGACATTTTCTGTGGTATCCATATAAGTGATCTCGTCGTCGGACCGGTCAAAGGCCGATTCGTCCATGGTTGCTTCCTGTCCGCTTTTTTCCTTCGGCACAGTCTGCTGCCCGACGGCGCAGCCGCTCAGCAGCAGAACCGAGGCGAAAAGCAGGGCCAATACGCTTCGATACATCGCGTTTCCTCCTTTTAGAAGAATCAGGGCTTACGCCCCCCTTCGCCCGCCAAGGGCAATGCAATGGCGTGCAGCAGGCACTTTTTAAATTTCGGGTCAGCCTGCGTCGGCGGCGAGCGCCTTGTCGATCTGGGCTTGCAGCGCCTCCGCTTGATTTTTTTCCGTGATGGCGCCTACGATGGGGTCGCCCACGATGTTGCCGTTGCGGTCAACCACATAAGTAGTAGGATAGGCAAAGATGTTGGTGGTAAACTTTCCCGCCTCACCATCGGAGTTAAAATACACATTCTGATAGGTCGCGCCCTTCTTGGCCAGTACATCCTTTGCTTCGGAAATTGCCGCTTCGTCGCCGTCCAGCGTGAAGGTGTTGACGCCGATGAGGGAGCCGCCCTTCTCCGCAAGTTCTTTGTTCAGCGCGTCCAGGTCGGAAAGCTCGCCCACGCAGGGATTGCAGGTTGTGAACCAGAAATTCACCACGGTGACGGCGTTGGCAGAGAACAGCTCGTCACTTTTCACCGTATTTCCATCCAGGTCCTTGCCCTCAAAGGTGGGGAATTTCTGCATGCTGCCGTCATCGGATTTCTGCATACTGCCGTCATCGGGCGGCGTGGTCGTGTCGTTGCCTGCGGGCACGCTCATAGCGCCATCCGTAGATTCCTGTGCCGCTTCGGGGTACTTTTCCTCAATCATGGTCAGCTGGGTTTCAATGTCGCGGATCTTCTCCGCCCCCTCTTTGAGCAGCTTCAGCTCATCCTCCGTAAACTGATCCTTAGCGGATTCGATTGTACTGAGCAGGAAATCACCGTAGTTTTTGCCGTCCTCCTGCATGGTCATGCCCTTGTCGGCTGCCATGAATACCTTTTCCCAAAGGGCTTTGTTCTCTGAGAGAATGGTGTTTTCCTGCGCCATCAGATCTTTGTGCATGGCAACCGCTTCCTCGGCATTCTTCGGTTCGCTGCTCATTCCGTCCGTTTTGTCTCCGTTCTTTGTGCCGCAGGCTGTCAAAGACAGCATCATCAGGGCGAGAAGCAGCAGTGCCAGCAATCGGCCGGCCGTATTTGTTCTATTCATTTTCATCTGTTTTGTTTCTCCTTGTTATTATTGTTTATTATTTTCTGCGGCTTTTTTTGCCGCTTTTGTTTTATCTTTACCGTCTCCGAAGCCGTAACGGAAGCGCACGGCGCCCGTCGGACAGGTGCGTATGCACATTCCGCAGCGGATACACTCGGTATGGTTGGGCGCTTTTGTTACATCCACATCCATCTTGCAGGCTTTGGCGCATTTTCCGCAGGATACACACTTGTTTTTGTCCACCTTTATCTGAAAGAGAGATACCCGGTTGAACAGCGCGTAAAACGCCCCCAGCGGGCAAAGCCACTTGCAGAAGGGACGGTAGAATATTACGCTCAGTACGATTACTGTAAGCAGGACGCTGAATTTCCATGTAAACAGGCTTCCCAGCGCCGACCGGATACCGGAATTGGCAAGGGACAGCGGGATGGCTCCCTCCAGCACGCCTTGTGGGCAGAGGTATTTACAGAAGAACGGGTTGCCCATGCCTACATCGTTTACAAGGAACGCCGGCAGCAGGAAAACCATCACCAGCAGTACGGCGTACTTGAGGTATCGCAGGGGCTTGAGTTTCTTTGTGGAGAACTTCTTCGTGGGAATTTTATGCAGCAGTTCCTGAAACCAGCCGAAGGGGCACAGAAAACCGCAGATAAAGCGTCCAAGCAGGACGCCGAGCAAAATGAGAAAGCCTGTGATATAATAGGAAAAACTGAACTTGGAAGAGCCTACTACCGCCTGAAACGCCCCGATGGGACAAGCGCCGGAGGCTGCCGGGCAGGAGTAGCAATTCAGCCCGGGCACACAGACGGTTTTCCCTGCGCCTTGGTACAGTTTGCCCTTGAGGAAGTTCGGCAGGTGCAGGTTGGTCAATAAAGCTGCCCCCGCCTGTATCCAGCCGCGGAAGCGGGACATAATCTGTGACGCGCCCGAAAATTTCTTACCCAATGCCCACACACTCCAGACATAATTTAATCGCTTTGCTCAGTACCGTCGCGGCCTCGCCGCGCCATGCGCCGAAGCACAGCATGGCGATACCCACAACCAGCAACATGGCCTGCGCCGCTGCTTTTTTTGCACAGCTCAATTTTATCACCCTTTCACGTTTTCTGCCATCATCATAGCACAGGAAAGATAAAATCCCTGTTAAGAACGAAAATTTAATGCAGATCTTATCTGCTTTTGCTATAATAAAGAAAAAGGAAATGAAAAGGGGGACTCTTATGCACCTTTTGGTAATTGAAGATGAACGCGCCCTATGCGAGACGATTGTCCGCAGTTTGCGGCGCTTGGCATACAGTGTGGACTACTGCTACGACGGGGAAAAGGCACTGGAACTTCTGGGTGTGGAGCGCTATGATTTGGTACTTCTTGATCTGAACCTGCCGGGAAAGGACGGCATGACCGTGCTGCGCACCTTGCGGCAGACAGACCGCGAGACGCGGGTGCTGATTCTCTCCGCACGCGGCGAGGTGGAGGACAAGGTTGAGGGCTTGGATGCCGGGGCCAACGACTATCTTGCAAAACCCTTTCACTTGGCTGAACTGGAGGCCCGCATCCGCAGCCTGACCTTGCGGCAGTTCACCCAGCAAGCCGTGTTGCTGACCTGCGGGGAGCTGACGTTCGACACACGCTCCCGTACCGCTGCCGTCAACGGGCAGCCCCTGACACTCACACGTAAGGAGACGGGCATTCTGGAATATCTGATGGTGCATCAGGGACGGCCTGTGAGTCAGGAAGAGCTGATGGAGCACGTCTGGGATAACAGTGTAGACAGCTTCAGTAATTCTATCCGGGTTCATATCTCCGCCCTACGCAAGAAGCTCCGCGCCGCGTTGGGGTTTGACCCCATCCGTAATCGCATCGGCGAAGGCTATTTGATGGGAGGAGAGGAAACATGAAGCGACTTTCCTTGCAGTGGCGCATCACTCTGATGACTGTCCTGCTCATCGGTGTCACCTGTGTTGCCATGAATCTGCTGCTCTGTTCCTCCGGCGTGTACTATATGGACACAATCGCGGACACCTTACAGGGAGGCGACACTGTTATTATGAACAGTGAAGGCGCAGAGAGCTTTAATCCGCAGCTCGTAACGCCCGATGAGGATCTGACCATCGTTGTCAACGGAGCGCAGGGGCGCTTTCGCATGACCAACTGGTATATTACGGCTGTGGTGACACTGCTTAGCGGCGTTCTGGCCTATTTTGTCAGCGGACGCGCCCTCAAGCCGCTGCACAGCTTTGTGTCTCAGGTGGAGAAGGTGCAGCTGAACAACCTGGCGGATATGAGGATTAACGAGAATGTTCTGCCGGAGTTTCGGCAGCTGAGTTACTCTTTCAATCAGATGTTGGAGCGGTTGGACAACGCCTTTGCCGCCCAGCGGCAGTTCACCGGCAACGCTGCCCACGAACTGCGCACGCCGCTGGCACTGATGCAGGCGCAGCTGGAGCTGTTCTCCGCGGAGCATCCCGATATGCTGCCGGAAACGGCGAAGTTTCTCGCGCTTTTGCGGGAACAGACGGAGCGACTGACACAGATGACCAAAACGCTGCTTGAAATGAGCAATTTGCAGCAGGTGGCGCGAAACGAGCAGATTCAGCTTGCCCCGATGGTTGAGGAGGTCTTCACAGATCTCGCGCTTTTGGCAGAAAAGCGCAATATTACGCTGGAGATGGAGGGAGACGGCTTCCTCATCGGCAGTGATGCACTGATTTACCGACTGCTTTTTAACCTGACGGAAAATGCAGTCAAGTACAACCGCTCGGGCGGCTCGGTGAAGGTTTCTGTTACGCAGGAGCCGGAAAAGCTTCTGATCCGCGTTTCCGACACCGGCTGCGGCGTCCCGGAGGAATACCAACAGAGCATCTTTCAGCCCTTCTTCCGGGTGGATAAGTCCCGCAGCCGGGAGTACGGCGGCGTTGGGCTGGGGCTTTCTTTGGTGTGGGAGATCGCCAATCTCCACGGTGGTTGCGTCCGGGTGGAGGAGAGTTCGAAGAAGGGCACCACGATTGCGGTGGAGCTGCCGGTACAGGGATAAGGCGCTCGAAATCTCCGATGAGCCGTTCGCGGAATACGAACAGATTTAGAAAAAGCAGCGGTTTTGTGATGAACAGAAGGGAAGGCGATGAACACATGAGAATCTTATATGAGCTGTCTTGGTTATGGGAAATGCTGGGCATCGCGCTTGCTGCTGCCGCTGTCTGCGTGACTTGTGCTGCACTGATTTGCAAAGCAACGAAGAGGCGGCCAAACAAAAAAATGCTGGCCGTCGTAGGGGTGGCCGCATTTGCCGGTGCAATTCTGGCAGTCCTTCTGATTGCGCGGACACCGATGCCGCTTTGAAGATCTTTAATCCTCCGGCAGCTTGGTCGACAACACGAAGAAGCTTGCCTGCACAATCCGTGGCCGGAGAATATATAGGCTGTCAAAAAAAACTCATGCTTTCAAACGGTGAAAGCATGAGTTTTTCAGTGTGCCGGTATGGACAGCCGCTGGTGTGGTCGGCTTTTTACCTGCGATTCCATTAAATGTGTCGTTTTTTAAGGAGCAGGGCGAGCGCCGCGAGGCTGCCTGCGCAGAGCGTCAGCCAAAGTGCGGGGGCAAAATCATCGCCTGTTTTGGGGTGGTTCGTCGGGCTTGGGGTTGCGGTCGGCGCGGCAGTCGGTACGGCTGTGGGAGCTGCCGTAGGTGTCGCCGTGGGCTCCGCTGTGGGCGTGGCCGTCGGTTCTGCGGTTGGGGTTGCCGTGGGCTCTGCAGTCGGTGTTGCCGTCGGTTCCGCCGTGGGCGTTGCGGTGGGCTCTGCCGTTGGCGTAGCTGTGGGTTCCGCAGTAGGCGTTGCTGTGGGTTCAACGGTAGGTGTTGCCGTCGGCTCCGGGGTCGGGGTCAGCTCGGGCGCGGCGATGGTGAAGGTGATATTCAGCCCGTCTCCGTCGCGTGCCAGAGACAAGTCCTTGACGGATGTACCTGAAGACGAAGGGTACTTTACGGAGCCTGTTACGGCTGTTACTTTATAATTTCCCGGTTCTAACGTGTAGGGAATCAAAATGCTTACCCGTGTAGAAGCTGGTAATATGTCATCATCCTCGTCAAAATTTACATATGTGAATGTCGGATCTGTGTCGATCACCGCACCGGTCAGTACGGTTGTATCGCCGGTATCTGTATTCGTAACGGTGAAGGACGTGTCTGCTGACAGTGACAGATTATTGATGGTAATATCCCGTGACGGTTGAGCACCGCTTCCTTTGGATACGAACAGTGTAAACCCAATGCGCAGCTGCCCTTTTGTAGGCCCCGGCTGTCCCGATGCTGCGCCTACGATCACCACATCATCATATTGACAGCCTGCCACTGAGAGCAGAGCGAACAGCAGAATGAACACGACTCCGATTTTTATACCCTTGTTTTTCACGGCGTTACCTCCTCATAAATTTGAACGGTGTTTGTTGTGTTCATTATACCATGATATGGTGTGAACGTCAATTAGAATATGCTTAGAATTTATTCGTTTTTATTTTACAGCGGGCAAAATTTTCCGTTGCAGCGGGCAAAACGGTTTTTCTTGCAAATGGGTGTTGCTATCTGCCGTGGGGTATGGTAAAATCAAGCTGTATGACCCGTTCTATAATAAGAAGAACGAGGAAAAAGAGAGGATTGGTTCAAATCATGAAAAATATAAAAAAGCTGCTGGCTGTTCTGCTGGCCGCGCTGCTGTGCGTATCTGTGACGGCCTGTGCAAACAACAGCTCTTCAAGCACGGCGGTCGCAACGCTGGAGACATCTTCCACGGCGAGCGAGGGCGAGACCGCGGAGAGTACCGACAAAGACCCTGCGGGCTATGACGATGACATTCAGGGCCTTTGCAAGTATCTTGAAGACTGCAAGGTGGCAGCGGGCGAAAAGGTGCAGATGTCTTACGACGTCATCGGCGCCGAAAACGGCTATAAATATGTATACCGCTACGCAGATTCCGCTGTGCAGCTTGAAGTGTATGAGTTCCCGGCGGAGCTTTCCGAGACCGCTAAGGCGCTTCAGGACGCTGTGCGCGCAGACGGCACGTTTAAGGTGCTGGATAACACCGTGCCGGGTTATCTTTCAAACGACGGCCGCTTCCTTTTGATCTACACCGACGCGAAGTCGGAAAAGGAAGACGCGAATAAAACACACAAGGAGCACGTTCTGGAGTGCTTCAATACGTTTGCGGACGCAAAGGCAAAATAAAAATTATAGGGGGCGGAAAGGCATGTGCTTTTCCGTCCTTAGTGCTTTCTTATTTTAAAAAATCGGCGGCGGTTAGGCATAAATGGGCATGAAACGCGCCGAGAGGGGAGTTGTACACCATGAACACACAAGATACCGTGCACCGCAAAAGCGCCGCAGAGCTGCGCATACGGCGCGTGATGGATGCACTGGAGAAAAACAACATGCAGGCGTATTATGCGCCCACGTGTGCGGACGCCGTAAAAATCGCAAAAGAGCTGCTGCAGCCGGGCGATGTGATTTCCTGCGGCGGCAGCGTGACGCTGGATGAGACCGGCGTGATGGATTTAATGCGCTGCGGGGACTATGAATTTTTGGACAGAACAACCGCGAAAACGCCCGAGGAGCGCGAGAAGCTGTACCGTGAGGTGTTTTCCTCTGATGTGTTTTTGACGGGCACAAACGCCGTTACGGAGCACGGAGAGCTCTATAATGTAGACGGCAACGGCAACCGCGTGGCGGCGATGCTGTTCGGCCCGAAAAAGGTGCTGGTTTTTGCGGGGTGCAACAAGATTGTGCGCGATATAGACGACGCCGCAAAACGCGTGAAAAGCTGTGCGACGCCCGCAAATGCCATGCGGCTGAATTTGGACACGCCGTGCACGCACGGAGCGTGTCCCGGCACGGACGGCGAGCTGTGCGCGGGATGCCGCTCGGAAAATCGCATCTGCGCGATGTACACGGTTTTGGCACGCCAGCGCGTGAAGGGCAGAATTCATGTTATTCTCATCGGTGAGGAGGTCGGTTACTGATATGAAAGAAAAGATACAGGCTTTTATGGCAAAACGACAGGCAAAAGGAAAGCGGTCCTACGAGATTGACATGTGCAACGGTCCGCTGCTGGGCAAAATTCTGCGCTTTGCGGTGCCGCTGATGCTTTCCGGCGTTTTGCAGCTGTTTTTTAACGCGGCGGATATTGTGGTGGTCGGCCGCTTTACCGGCCACACGGCGCTGGCGGCGGTGGGCTCTACCGGCGCGCTTATCAATTTGCTCATCAACGTGTTCGTCGGCCTTTCCATCGGCACAAACGTGCTTGTGGCGCGCTATTACGGCGCACAGGATGCAAAGCAGCTGAGCGAGACCGTACATACCTCTGTGCTGACAAGTCTTGTGAGCGGTGTTATATTGATTGCCGTGGGCGTTGCGTTTGCGGAGCCACTGCTGACCCTGATGGGCACCCCGGAGGACGTTTTGGGTCAGGCGGCGCTTTACATGCGCATATACTTTGTGGGCATGCCGGCGATGATGCTGTACAACTTCGGCGCGGCGATTTTGCGCTCTGTGGGTGACACAAAGCGCCCGCTGTACTTTTTGACCATTGCGGGCGTTGTAAACGTCATTTTGAATCTGTTCTTCGTCATTGTGTTCCATCTCGGCGTGGCGGGTGTTGCCATTGCGACGGTCATTTCGCAGGTGATTTCTGCGGGACTTGTGACCATCTGCCTGATGAAAACGAACGCTTCTTATCGTTTGGAGCTGCATAAGCTGCATATCTATAAAGATAAGTTTTTCGGCATGATGCGTGTCGGCCTGCCGGCGGGCATGCAGGGCGCGGTGTTCTCCATTTCGAACGTGCTCATTCAGTCCTCTATCAACTCGTTCGGCTCTACCGTTATGGCGGGCAGCACGGCTGCGGCCAACATTGAGGGCTTTGTGTACACTGCGATGAACGCGTTTTACCAGACGGCGCTGTCCTTTACCGGGCAGAACATGGGCGCGAAGAAATACGACCGCGTGGCGAAAATTCTGCGCATCTGCATTTTGTGTGTGACCGTGACGGGCGTTGTGCTCGGCTGCGGCGCGTATTTGCTGGGCACACCTTTACTTTCTATATATACGTCTGACCCGGAGGTTATCCAGTACGGTTTGGAGCGTATGCTCATTGTGTGCGTACCGTACTTCCTTTGCGGCATTATGGACACGCACGTGGGCGTTTTGCGCGGTATGGGGTATTCGATCATGCCGATGATTGTATCGCTTACAGGTGCGTGTGCGCTGCGTGTGGTGTGGATCCTGACGGTCTTCCAGATGAACCGCACGCTGTTCATGCTGTTCCTCTCGTACCCGGTGACGTGGGCCGTGACGGCGGCCGCGCATTTTGTGTGCTACCTTATCGTGCACCATAAGATGATGGAAAAGGCGAAAGCGGAGCAGGCCGAGGCGGCAAAAGCATAAAGTATACTTATATATATAGAAGAAACGCGTTGTGGGATGACCGCAGCGCGTTTCTTCTATATATAAAGAGAAAAGCAGAACCGCAAAAAACGCGTCTTCCTATAACTATATATAAGAAGATATAGGGTTGCATTGTAAAGCTTTACGATAACTTCACGGCGATTTTAAGTGTTTTAAAAACTTTTTTCGGATAAAATCAGAAAGATTATGAGGAGGTTCAGAAGTGAAAGGACACTGATGCGCCAGATATATAAGAAGATGTGCTTGAAGCTTTGGGGTACAGAGAGGGGCTTTTGCAACTTTAAGACCACCTTTTCAAAAAGTTTTTCTTGATTTTTTCAAAAAAATTTCGTAAAATAGTTTGCGTAAGCCATGTATATGGGCATGTAAATGCAAAAATGCCCATTCGGAGATACACTATATATTGTGTTTGAATTAAGGCGTAACATATAGATGTAGTTTTTCGAAAAAAACTTAAAAAAACTTTCAAAAAAGTGTTGACAAAAGGGGTTGTACGTGGTATTATAGTCAAGCGCTCGAGAGAGACGGCAAAAAACTGAAAGCGAAAAGCTTAAAAGGAAAGCCGCTTGAAAGAGAGCACAGGACCTTGAAAATTAAACAACGAGAGA
>ERZ857965.868-NODE-868-length-36693-cov-79.920028_pt1 | contig 36693 bp, 34 predicted proteins | sample MGYA00519758_ERZ857965 | MGnify/ENA primary metagenome ERZ857965 (study PRJEB31778, sample SAMEA3449381) | human gut metagenome | biome: human gut; feature: human-associated habitat; material: faeces | place: United Kingdom | collected 2010/2012 ... | reverse complement strand
TGGCTCAAAGCGGAACGGACGGTATCAGCAGTAAAAAGAAAAAATAGGCGTGGCTCTGACACGGCTTTTCCTTTCCTGCCGTAAGGCAGGTTGCCCCCCTCTGTGGGGGAGATAGAGGGGGGTTGGGGGGAGTTGGGTGGGAAGCTGATAGAACAGGATAAAAAATCTCTTAAAGAATATCATTTGAATACCGTAATAATATAAAGTGAATATAATATGAATATAAAACAATAATAAAAAGAATAGTAATAAAATAAGACAAAATCAGAACGCAAATAAGATATGAATATAAGGCAAAAAACAACCAAAATAGGCAAAAATCACGGAAACCGCCAAAAAAAGACCCTCACAAATGCCCCGTAGAGCGACTTTGCAAGGGTAGGCAATATAAATTATCATCTGGAAAGAAAAGCCCCGTAAAACGCCTAAAAACGGCTTACAGAGGGTATCGACAAAAACCGACAAAGAAAAGCAAGAAAAAACCTCAATTTTCAGCCTTAAACTCACGAACATAGCGGAAATAAGTGTTATGAGACATTCCCAACTCACGCATAAGCTGTAACGAACCAATTTCATTATCAACCACACGCTGATACTGAATCGCAAAATCATCTTTGGACATGATACGCTTCCTGCCGTAACGCTCCCACTCTCCCCTATCTTTCATGGCTTGGATTCCCTCACGCTGACGCTTGGCTTTTCGTTCAATCTCTGTTCTCGCCTGTAAATCATAAAAGGAAATGAGCATACCATTGATACACTCCAAAATCATTTTAGACATTTCATCTGGCAAACCCGAAAAGTCCATATAAGTAGTAGGAATATCCAGAAAGATAATTCGGATATGTTTGTCCTTAAAATATTCCAATTCACGCTTCGTCTCGTCCGCTCTCCCCAGACGGTCATACTCTGGCACAATCAAAGTATCGCCCTCACGCAAAACATCTTCTTTCAGCACAATGTAGCGTGGGCGGTCAAAGTTCCTGCCCGTCTGCTTGTCCTCATAAATCTTTTCCAACGGATACCCTGCGTTCTCACAAAAGGAACGGATAGCTTGACTTCCACGGTCAAGGTGCTGTTCTTTCGTACTTACACGATTGTAGCCGTAATAACGCCCCATAATATCACTCCCTTAGTACCAAAATGTCAAAATCGAAATAGGACTACCAATAAATAAGATTATACACATTTTAGTACCACAAAACAAGAAAAAAAAGCATGGTACTAAAAAGCGTACATTTTAGCACCACACTTTTTCCTCACCGTGAGGATTTTATTTCATAAGTCCTTTATTCTTCATAATTCGCTGTGTCGCATTGTACCCCTCACCGTCACAATTCCTCTGGCACTCATGGTCGGGGTACTTGTCCATAAGACGCTGATAAATCGTCCTGCCATAGTTCGGGTCACATTCACTACCCACATAAAGCAGGAACGGCGTAGCTTGCCCCACCGCATGACAGCGTAGGTGATTCTCTACATTCATGGCGTACTCATGGAAAGACGCAATCAGTTCCCGTGATTCCTCAATGCTCTTTGCGGTCTTGAAATGCTCTCCATTCGCCCCAGACAGCATGACGGTAAAATCATCTGCCAAATCCAGAACAGAGTTCCCCAACACACACCAGCAATGATGTACGGGGGTCTGTGTTCCGCTTGTAAAAAGCCAACCTACATAAGAACGGGCAGGATAGCCGTGTGCCTGTAATATCTCACACAAATTAAGGGTATTCTGGTAGCAATGCCCGATTTCATATCTGACTTTATCAAAGAGATTCAAAATCTCTTTGTCGGTCACGGCTTCCGTGTTCTGATAGGTAAATACTTCGTGCTTACTGTTCAGCGGATAGTAGTCTGTCGGCACAATCACGCTCTTTGTAAACTTCCCGTTTTCGTCATGTAGTTTTACAACGGCTCTGTCCTCTTTATCTCTAAATTGGTTTTCCCACCACATTGTTTCCATACTTATACCACCTCTTTTTCTGCCATGCGTTTTACAGCTTGATAGAACCCTTTTGCTCCCATTGCCGATAATGCAGAGGGGGCATTGACGAAAACATTATCGCTCCTGTTTATCCATTCCTCTATATACTCAACCGTGTATAAGCTATCATCAAGCATACCTATAATTTCCTTTTCCTTATCGGATAAAACAATCTTCTCTGCCATATAAACCGCTCCTTTCTATATTCTATATTATATCACATTGTACATACATTGTCAAGGGCGTGTGAAAATAAAAAAGAGCGGAATTAACCGCTCCATTTTATTACGCCCAACAATAGGCTCTAAAAAGCAGACTATCCAAAACTGTAATAAAAAATGTCTTTTCTTCTTTCTGGACAGCAACCAAACCGCACTTCTGCAACTTCTGCAAACTGGAAGATACGGTACGGCGTGATACCTCACAAAACTCTGCCAATTCGGAAATGGTGGTATGAAAAGAAACGCCATTCTCCGTTATCTGTGATTCATGGTGATAAGACTGCACATACTGTAACAAAGATAAATATAGGCGTTTGTTTGCATAGGTAAGATTTACGCCTTTCTCACTTCCGATTGACTGAATATCAGTAAAGAAGTTATTATATCTTACTTCTTCCATTCGCTCTTACCTCATAATATTTTTCTGAAAGGAACAGGCGGTAAGACCGCCTTTCCTTAAAGCACTTCTTCATCAGTCGGAACTTCGGCTACCTCGTCCTCTGGAACTAAGGCAACAGAAAAAGGAATCTGCTTTCTAACCTCTGTCCATTCTTCATCAGACAGGGCAGAAATCTTCTCGGAAATGCCCTTAATCAAATCAATCATCATTTCATCAGCAACAACCTGTTCCGAAAAAAGCAGAGAATCCAAAACGGATTTTTTGGAAAAATCCAATTTCTCATTGTTGCAAATACCGTTCAAAACAATTCGTTCTTCGTTGTTAAACATACTCTTTTACTCCTTATAAAATTTTTTGTAAAATGCTTTATCCAAAAAGATAATAGACGGGTGCGGTTTGTTCGTGGTGTAGCGAATAACACCGCATTTATTGAGTTTAGACAAACTTTCGGTAACAATACGGGGTGAAACGGAACAAAACTCTGCCAATTTTGCGGTAGTAGAGTTAAAGCGTATACCCTTATTTGTCTTTATCGTTTCCTGCGGAAACTTATCGGCAAAATCAAGCAAGGACAGGTACACTCTTTTGTTGGAATGAGTAAGGTTCACGCCTTTCTCACTCGCAACAGCCTGTATTTCCATAAAAAAATCAATGACAGAGATTTTCTCGTTAAACATTCAATTCCTCACGATTCTTCGCTTTCGGAAATAGCAGAGGGTTGAAAATCAGAAATTGTTACAACTACTTTGGAATGAGGGTTGCCGTCCTTGCCAACGAACTTCTCACTTGTCACCCAACCAGTAACAATATCAATGCTGTCTCCGTCTCTTAAAAACTTGGACGGCTCAAAGGCATTGCCGACAAACCTTGCTTCCCAACGGGAAAATGCCCTTTCCTGCACTTCCTTTCCCGTATTGGGATTTACAACAGCTTCCCCCGTTTCACCGTCTACTTTCACCGCCCCTGTTTTGCGACTTGAAACAAGGTTCGCCCATAACACCTTATCAGAGTAATTCAATCTGATAGTAGGGTCATAAACCTTAATATATTTGCTTCCCGATACATTCAAACTCATACGGCACAAAACTCCTTTCACGGTTATATCTAACCTTATTATACTACATTGTGCATACTATGTCAATCCTTATAAAAGAGATAAGGGGAAGTGTTTACTTCCCCTTATCCTGCTCTTTATAACATCATTTGCCCCGTCTTTTCTGGCACAATTCCGTATTTTTTCAGAAGTTCTTCATCTTCCTTTCTTCTGAAAAGTTCTTCATTCATCTTGTAACCGCCCTTTTCCAGTTGCGGTAAAACATAATCGTCCTCGGAAATGGCAACGGGATTTTCTTTATTCGGCTTTTTTCGCAAGAGATTCAAGATTCCCATTTCACACCATTTTTAACCTTTCTCCATTTCCGTCTTGGAACGGGTATTCTTCTGCGGTTCGTTATCTTCCCTGCTGTTGTTTGCTTCTGCCTGTTTTGCGGAAGCAATCTCATTTCCCCATTCCTCACGGCTCATTGCTCGGTCAGACAAAGCACCCGTTTTCTCGGTCTGTTCAGCTACAACTTCCTCACGGTGAGTAGAATTGAACATGATTTTCTCTTTTGCTCCCTGTTCACGGGTTGCTTTCTCAAATCCTGCAAGAATCGGTGAAGCAGAAGAAATCTGCTTCATGTGGTCTACAAGGCTTGTCTGGAAGCCGTCTCCAATATCAATACGGGTCTTAAACACATTGTCGATATTGCCCTTTTCTGCGTGGAATACGGACAAGGAACACTTGGTATAAGGGAAGTATTCCCCGACTGCTTCTGCCTTTGCTTTCAGTCCTCTTGCCTGTGTTTCTCCCTGCTTGATAATGGTATCAGCCACTTTCGGGTGCATGATTGCTCCGTCATTGACAATCGGCTTATCCGTCCACTGTTCGCAAAAGTTCACTTCCACAAAATAGCCATTTTTAGAAGTTACCTTGTCAATCTCCGTGGCTCTCTGGCATACATTGTCAACGAACTTTTGAGGTTCTTCACGCAATAAAGAAGAAAAATTACGGTTGATATAATCGCTGTTTGCCACATATTGAAGCTGTGCGGAAGTAAGGCTTGCCAACTGCGGATAGCTTTCTTTCATACTTTCCAGAGTGGCTAACGGCTCTGCGGTAAAGCGGTCTTTCAATCCCTGTTCCGTCTGGCGTTCCTTTTCCAGTTCCACGGTCAAGGTAGCGAATGTTTCTTTTGCTCCCTCGATACGCTTAACTGCGGTATCAATGGTTGCAATCTCCTTTTTCTGCCCCTCTAATGTGGTTGCCTGTTCCATATTGGTAACAGCGTCCTTAATCACCTTTACATCTTCTTTCTGGCAATCAAGGCTCTCTTTCTGCTTTACAATGACTTCCAGTGCTTCCCCATTGTCCTTGTTCTGCTCCGCAATATTGGTAAGGTCTTTTTCAAGGTCTGCAATTCGGCTGTCCTGCTCAACGGCATAGGTTACATAGGATTTAGCAAGGGTATCAATCGTTTCCCTGTCCATAGGTTTAGCGTCACGCTCGGACAAGTCCATGTTCAATCCTCTTACTTCCAGTTCAGATTTAAGTTCTGCCGTAAGCTGTTTGCACTCTCCGTAAATGACTTCGATAGACTTTGACAACGCCTGTAATTCAAAGCCTTTGGAGAAAGACGCTAAATACTGGAAACTGCTTGTATCGCTGTCAATACCAAAGTTCTTGCCGACAACATAGGCTACGGATTCCGCTTGAATCTCCCTCATGTGAGACGGTACATTATCCTCACCCATACGCTGTGCCAACTTTTCAAGGTTGCCGTGCAATTCGCTGTGGCTCATTTCGTGAAGCAGAACGGACACGGCTCTTGTCGGGTCAAGGTCTTTCGGCATGACGATAAATCCTTTCGGATTTTCAGCGTCAAATCTCCTTGAAAAATATCCGTCTGCCCCACCCTTTAAGGTATCATCTTCTGCACGGTCTTTTTCGTACACATGGATTCCGTTTCTCTCGGAAACTGCCTTTAATGCGTCATACAGAATCGCCATTTTTTGAGGGTCTTTCTGCGGTACGCTCATGTCAAGGTGCGGATTGAATCTTGCCTGTCTTTCTGGGGTATTTACAATCTTGTACTCGCCCCTGCGGTTCTTAATCGGCTTGCCCTTATCGTCCTTAACCAGTTCTTCTTTTTTGTAGCCTTTCTTTACCCACAAATATTCTGGAACAACAGTGTCCTTTGCGTCAAAGACAGTGCCAATGGAAAAGTACATAGGAACTTTACCAATGACATTGTTCTTGATAAAGTTCTTCATATCGTTTTCAGAACGGATTCCCAATTCCTTTCCGTCAATCTTCAATCCAAAAAGATTGTTCCTGTTCATGGTGACTTCCAGTTTGGACAAGCCGACACGATAGGTAGCTTGGCTGATTGACGGGTTTTCGTTCATCTGTTTTTGCAGATTGCCCTTAATCATCTTCCACAAATCGCCGTCTTTCTTCTCATAGGCGATAATCGGAACGAAAATCTTAATGCCCTTTGCTCCCTGTGCTACATTCCTGCCGTATTCTTTCCATTGCTCATATCCCATAGTATGTGTAGCGTCTGGCTTCTGGCAGTACACAAGCATGGCATTGTTGAAAGAATAGTTGTTGAGGAACAGCTTGCTACTTGTGTCAAGCCATGACTTGAAATTGTCAGAATCAAGCACATTCTTGATTCCCTGCTGTAACTGTTCCTGTAACTGCTCTTTCGGGTCTTTCTTTTCACTCGGCAAAGAAACGCCCTCACTGATAGTCTTTTCTTCTTCTGTCATGGTAACTACCGTTTCCTTTTTTTCTTCTCTTGACGGGTCAAAAGCAGGGAAACCACCGCTCTTTTCAACGAACTGCTTTAAGTTGTTTACCTCGGTCTGTTCCGCAAACTTATGAAGCGTGTTCGTGATAACCGCCCCTGTAATTTGGCTGTCCTTTTCCGCACTGTCAGTAAGGTATTCAGCGAAAAACTCATAAGCTGTGAAATCAAATCTGCGGTTGGTGTCATTCGCTTTCATTTCTCCGCTTCCGTTAATGATTGCTTCCGCAACATCACGGGTGATATTCCCCTTTTTCAAGGATTCCCCGATAACATAATACTGCGAAACATCATTGATATTCTGTAACGCCTTTGCGTCCTCTGTCTTACCACCAGTAAGCATGAACTCGGAAACATACTCTTTCGCATAGCTTGTTGCCCCTGCAATAAGTTCAACCTGCTCTTGGTTCAATCCGAACTCATAGGCGTTTCTCATAATGCGGAAATCACTCTCTGGGTACTTTTCATCTTTGACGGTATCAAAGATATAATCGAACTGCTCTGCGGTAACTCCGTTCTGCTGTCCATAATAAACTTCCGCAATCATTCTGTTTGTGAAAGATTCATCATCTTTCCCAAACGCATTGATTCTGTCCATATAAGGTTCAATGGAAGAATCGTTCCTATGGCTCATGCCAACATAGCGGTCATACCCCATATAAAGGAACTCTTTATCTTCATAACTGCCGTCAACAATTTCTCTCTGGTTCTGTGGAATGTTATTGCTGTTTTCAAAATTCTCTACGGCATGAAAGACAATAGAACGGTCTGCAAATCCCTCTCTCTGTGACATTTCAACCGCTATTCTGTCTCCCTCAATCAGTCTGCCGTTGCTGTTGTGGAACTCTTGAATCGGAACAATCTCCCTGCCGTTTTCTTCGCTCCATACCTCGATTCCGTATTCATCAACGGCGTTAATCAAACGCTCATTCGCATTTGTTCTTACGGCATTGTCCAGATAATCATAGGCACTTTCGCCATTGATATACTTGAACAATTCTTCCCTGCTGTCAAAGAGGATTCTATCTCTTTCAACGGAAAATCCGTTGACATTGATAGGCTCTCTGTACTGGATATTCAAGGTAATTTGTTCTCTGTTTTCCTCACGGTGAGGAAAATTACGGCTTCCGTCCGCTCCGAACTCTGCTTCGTGTGCGTTAATATCTCTTTCTGCCATAAGGTCGATATAATCACTTTCCACCTTTTCACGGCTCGGCTGACGGTCATACTCAAATGTAGCACTACCCTGTATCAAATCGCCCTCAATGCCACTTACGGAAGCATAGTAGAAATCCGTATCATCAATGGAATTACCAATTACATAGGTGTGGTTATCGCTTTCCCATGTGTCAATCTGATTGCACCTGTTCCCGTCAATAACCACTTCCTCAAAAAAATTCTCTCGTTCCCTATCTTCTTCCCTTTCCTGTTCCACCATGTTATAGGCGTACACTTCGTTGACAGTACGGGAAATATCCTGTGCGGTCATGTTGACAAACTGCTCAACAGGGATAGCGGTTGCTCCTGTGGCTTCTCTTTCCTCGGTGAACTCGGAAACAGCAATCAGAACATTGTCCTGCTCTTTTCTTATTTCCACGGTCAAGCCGTCTCTTTCGGAAATATCCTCTGGGTTCACATCATCAAGAATATCTTTCTTGGCAACTGCGTAAGGGTGGTACTCCGTTCCCTCTGTCTCCGCAATTTCTTTCAGAACGCCTACATAAAACGCTTCCTCGGTCTTATTCTCTACCGCACTGGAAAGAATCTCCTGCAACTTTGCAAGTGCTTCTGGGGATTCAATATAGCCGTTTCTGGCTTGAATAAACAATTCCTCTGCCGTTCCGTCAAGGTCTAATTCTGGCTCATAGTAACGGTTTTCCGTTGGGGTATAGCCTGTAATGTCTGGGTAGGAAGTGTAGATAGAAATTGCTTCCTCTCTCGCTTCTCTGTTGTCTCTGGAAAGGTCTAACAAGTGCGTGTAAAGGCTCTGCTCCTGCAAACCGCCCTTGATAGTCTCAATCCACTGTTCCCTGTTCTCCTGCCCCTCTACGCCCTCTGCATAGCCAAAAGCAGAATCGTATTTCTCATAGAAATCTATGATTCGCTCGGCTAATAGGGTTTCTCTATCTTTTTCTGCCATGCCTGTACTCCTTTCATTGTTATATATCTCCTGCGTCCAGTCTGGATAACGGAACGGAACACCGCTTCCCTTTTCCTCAATATCAATTTCAAAAAGCGGTTCTTCTTCCTGCTCATACTGGCTTGCAAGCTGTTCTCGGACTGTGGCGTATTCCTTATAATCTTCTGCGGTAAACGCCCCATTATCAATCATTTCCTGCTGACTTAAAACCCAACCAGTACCAGACAGCATAGAGAACATTTTTTCGTTGTCGGAAACAAACTGTAAGGAATTATCGCTGTTATCATAATTCCCGTGGTTATCATAGTTCAGTTCTTTTCCGATAAACACTTGTCCGTCTTTCGTGAAAATGTCCATGCCCTTGTAATGGGAATGTGAAGCACTCTGCACAATCACATTATCCTTGTTAATCTCGTTATACTGGCTGTGCAATCTGGCTTCTATCCTGCGTCCTGCTACAATGCCTATATCCTCATAGACATATTCGCCATTTGCCAAACGGCTGTCTGGCATAGCACTTCGGATAGCGTCACGGCTAAAACCGTATACACCGTCATGCTCTCCTGCAATCAATTCATGGTCGATAACATTGTGTTCCGTCTCCCATTCATAGACAGCTTTCATTTGATTCTGGTACTTCTCGGAAACTTCTCTGATAGTGGCAAGGTTGATTGGCACATAGTATCTATCATGCAATTCATCACTACGCCCCATAATTTCCCCGATAACATAATCAGCAAAATCTTCTTCCCTGCTGTTGGAATCATTTGCCCCGTTACGCAAATCAGAAAGAAGTTCTCTTTCCCTGCGTACATTCATGCCCTGTATAGCCATTCTTTCTTGTTCTGCCGTCATTACCTTTGATATATCTTCCTCGGCTTCAAATCCAAAACTGGCTACATAGTGTGCCTTTGTTTCCTCTGGGGTCATAATTACAAAGCAGTCACCCACGCTTGGACTATGCCCGTAAAAGTTTGACGGCTGTATGCCCCCGTTTCCCAATTCTGCATATATTCTTTCCAGAAACGCTACGGGGTCTTGACGGTACGCTTCTACTTCTTCATCAGACAGCACACGGTTATAAGTAATATCGTGTGGGTCATTTCTAAAACCTAAAACCTCGGAAGAAAGAACAACAAGGCGGTTTTCTCTCTGCTTCTCTGCAAAGCGGTTATATTCCCTGTTGTATTCTTCCCTGTCTACGCCCTCTCTGACTTTTTCAAGGGAAGAAAAGATTCCGCTCTTGTCCGCTCCACCCTGTATGTAGTCATACAAGGCAATGCTCCTTATCAAGTTATACGGCTCTATATAGTCCTCGGCATAAGGTTCTCTGTAAACATCTGCCATAATCTATATCCTCTCTTTCCTGTTATTTTGCCCTCTCCATATCGTCATTGGTTCTCTGCACGGAAGATTTACTCTCTGGCGATTCTTTTTCGCTTCTCGCCTTTGAAATCTCTGCCTGTGCTTCTTCCATTTTCATGTATCGGCTTGCTCGTTCTCTCGGATTCTCAAAATCATCTACTCTATCTCCGTACTCCACACGATACATACGCTCATGGTCTAAGGTAGCTTTCTTGGCTCTTTCCCTCATAAGTTCCGCTTGCTGTGCTGATACTAAATTGATTCGCTCTGCAAAGTTTAGGTTGCTTTCAAAGCTGTTCACGGAAGCTGTGAAATCTGCCTTTGTCTGTGCTACTTTATCTTTTTCTTCAATCTCTCTCAACTTACGCTCTAATTCGGTCTGTGCTGACGCTCTATAACCTCGTTCAAATAATGGCATTGTTCCGCTCCTTTCAAAACTTCCTCACCGTGAGGAATTTTTTATTTTTTTGCAATGGTGTAATTCAAAAATGCGTGTAATGGTGATACGATACACCTATACACGCATTATAACATAATTACCCTGTATCTTCAATAAAAAGAAAGGGAAACGGTCACAATTTTAACCGTCTCCCTTTTGCGTTTTAGAATAGCTTTTTCACCTTTTTTACTGGCTTTTTTTCTTTGAATGGAACAGGGGAAAAATCCAGATTCGCATAGATTTTCCCATTGACTTCTTTCTTGATGATAACAAAATTTCCCTTGTATTCTGCCCCGTTCTTTTTGCTCTTACAAGTTAGCTTGATATTGCCATGTGCAATCAGCTTCGCTAACTGCTTCTCCGTCAATTTCTTTCCCGTGACGGTTGTAACAGTCGGGTTCTTGGTGTCCAGTGCAAAATTGCACCCAGAACAATAATATCTTATAGAATCAACCTTTCCCCCGTCCTTGTTCTCATAACGGTAAAGGTCACTTCCACACCACGGGCAAACGCCCACCGTCTCCCTGTCTTTCTTAAAGACAATGCCTGTGTCTTTGGTCTTGACTTCCTGCACCTTGTCATTGATAAAGACTTTGAAACTATCCATAAACTCTTGCTCGGTCATTTTACCCTCGGCAATCAAGGCAATCTTCGTCTCCCAATCAGCCGTGATTTTCGGGGAATACAATTCCACGGGAAGTACACGGATAATGGTCTGCCCCTTGATAGTCGGAACAATATAGTTGGTCTTGCCTTTGGTCTGGGTACTGCAATAACCGCTGTCAAATAACTTCTTGATAATCTCCGCTCTCGTTGCCTGTGTGCCGATTCCCTTACCTTTCAGAATCGCTCCGTTCTCAATGGTTGCTCCTGCATTTTCCATAGCTGTAAGCAAGGTTGCTTCGGTGTGTAGCTTCGGTGGCGTGGTCTTTTTAGCAATAAAAGAAGAATGGGAAACGGTCACGGTCTGCCCCTTTTTAATGTCTGGGAAAATCTGCTCTGCGTCCGCTTCTGTGTCCGCTTCTTCCCTTTCTTTACCGCTCAATGCTTCCTGTACGCCTTTCCACCCTGCTTCAAGCGGTTTCTTACCGCTTGCGGTGAAAGTCATACCAGACAAATCAACCTTAACACTGGTCTGTTCATAGTAGTAAGGGGTACAAAAGCTGACAATCATACGGCACAAAACCAAATCCAGTACATTCTTCAATGTTTCCTCGGTAACGCCCTTTCTGCGTTCTTCCTCGGTTGGAATTAAAGAATCCATATCAAAGCCTTTGATTTTCTCCGTTGGTATGATTGCATGGTGGTCTGTAACCTTGCTATCATCAACAATCTTCTTGTCGATATTCAAGCCTTTTGACAGCAACCCAGAAACAGCGGTTTTATACTTTGCAATCGTACCGATTCCCTTAATTCGGCTCTCCATGTAAGGTTGCAAATCGCTTGTGATATATCGGCTGTCCGTTCTCGGATAAGATAAAACCTTTTGCGTCTCATACAAGGCTTGTGCCGTTGCTAATGTGGTGGAAGCTGTGTAGCCGTACTTTCGGTTCGCTTCTCTCTGCAACTCCGTAATATCAAAAAGCTGTGGTCTATCCATGCCTTTTTTCTTGGTGACTATCTCTGTTACCGTTCCAATGCCCTTTTCCTGTATCGCTTCTGCCTTTGCTTTCACGGCTTTTCCGTCAAGCACTCTGCCCTCTGAATCCTTTTCGTTTGGTTGGAAGATTCCCTCTGTGTCCTTGTTCCAGAACACGGAAAATCCCTCTTTCAAGTCCGCTTGAATACCGTAATAATTCGTAACCTTAAAGTTTTTTACTTCAAGGTAGCGTTTCACTACAAAATAGAGGGTCGGGGATTGCACACGCCCTACATTGATTCCTGTTTTGTACTTCAAGGATTCAACACGGCTCATGCTCATACCCATTATCCAGTCCGCTTTTTTCTTGCAAAACTCGCCCTTAATGATATTGGCAAATTCTTCCTCTGGTCGCAAATGAGACATAGCCTGTCTGATTGCTTCCTCTGTCATAGAGGTAGCACAAAAACGGCGTACCTTTTTGGTACACTCCGCTTTTTCTCGGATAAACCATTGTAAGATATGCCCCTCTGCTCCCATATCTCCGCAATTTATAATCTCGTCCGTATCGTCTCGGTGTATCAGTTCCTTAATGATTTCAAACTGTTCCTCGGTCTGTTCCAGAACAACCAACTTGAAATTGTCGGGGATAATCGGCAACTCGGCATACGCCTTTTCTTTTTCATCACGCCACATGGCTTCCTTGCTGACAAAGCCGTATTCCTCTGGCTCGGCAAGTCCTACAAGGTGTCCTACCGCCCATGTGACACGGTAGCCGTTGCCCTCATAATATCCTTTACATTTCTTGTCTGCCCCTATAACAGACGCTATATCCCTTGCTACACTTGGCTTCTCTGCCATGCAAAGTTTATATCCCACAAAACCACTCCTTTCAAAACTTCCTCACCGTGAGGAAGCGTTAAGAGATATTCTATACATCTTTTTTCAGCTTGTTAAAAGCACTCATAAAGTGGCTTATAACCCACTCTTTTTCATAGTCATTATCTTCTGCAAACTCGCAACATTCTTCCAGAACTCTTTCAGCAAGTTCTTTCATTTCCTCTAACGCTTGCCTGTAAAGTTTATCATCTTCCATTTTAATAATGCCTTTCCATGAACTCCACCAACGCCGTATTCAAAAGCTGTGCTACGCCATATTCTTTGTGTTCCTTTGTAAACTCCTGCCACTTTTCAAGCGTATCTTCATAAACTCGCATAGTGGTATTCTTGATATTGCCCTCTCCGACTTTGATTTTGATACCGTTTTCTTCACGCAAAATGAAGCTACTTATGTAATTGTAACGCTCGGACAGCTTCAAAAGGACATTCAAACGGTCTGGCTCTAACAGCTTCAAAAGGTTTTCAATGTTCTCTGCCGACAATTCGGGTTTGTCCTGCTCTTTCTTCTTTTCCTCAAAGAAAGCAACCGCCTGTTCAGCAGTACGCCAAACGCCCTCAATCTCGTAAATCTCGTTTTCTTTCAGCACCTTTTCAGCCGTTGCAAAGGTAAAGGTCACTTCCTCGTCCTTAAAGGTTTTTTTGCTCTTGTTCTTCATTCTGGCGTTCATAAAGTAGCACTTTTCTTCATTCGTCATATTCTTAAAATCAGCTAAACTTGTCATGTAGTTATGCCCCCTTTGAATTATATTTGAATATTATTGCATTTCTTTTATATTACATATTATATCACAATATATTCATTTATGCAATACATAAATAATATAATTATGAATACTAAAAAATCGTAATTGCAATATAAAAAGAATAAGGGGTTTCCCCCTTATCTCTCCTTTACTTTTCAAGCAGTTCTACAAACAAACTGCCGTATGCTTCATTCAAATATAGTTTCGTATCTTCGGTAAACCAAACCTCTTTCGGAAAGGCACAACCGCTTGTCCTAAAAACGATTGCTCCGACTTCTCCGCTGATTGTTCCCTCTCGGTCAACCAGATAGGAAACAATCTCGTCATTAAGGCAACCATATTCAATGACAACCTTTTTTCCACTGTTCAGACAATCAATTATCTGCTGTTCCCAATACTTATACATCATATCTCCACCCCCTACACACATTCGCCTGTTGTGCTTTCGATTACATATCCGTCCTTGCCGAAACATTCTGTACCATACGCAACGGCTTCCTCATAGGTGGGAAAGTCCTGCGGTAACTCGCCTTTATCCTTTGGAAAAACTGTATAAATCATATCCTGCACCTCGCTTCCTTGGTGTCTTGTATTCCTCTTTACATTTATTATTATATCACAATGTACATACATTGTCAAGTGTTTATCTTGGTGATAAGCACAAAAAATAGAATTTTTTCAAAAACTTTTCAAAAAAGTGTCACATTATGCCGTCTCATTCGTTATATATAGTGTAAGGGTCTTTTCCTCACGGTGAGGACACGCCCACGCCCCCACACTGTTTCCAGAGGACAACGGGGGAGTTTGAGGGGGTGTTGCAAACGCCCCTCATGCCCTGCCCTGCGGTCTGCTGTAAGGTAAGTGAAGCGGTCTGCCCGTACAATGGCAAGTCCGAATGGAAACGGGAAAACTTTGTTTTTCTGTTTCCGTCGGCGTAGCCTACGGAACGGGGCAGATTGTGACTGTCAAGGGGGAAAGGGTGGAGATTTCCAAAGGAAATACTACCCGTACCTTGACTGGCTCAAAGCGGAACGGACGGTATCAGCAGTAAAAAGAAAAAATAGGCGTGGCTTTCCGATACAGCAGGAAGCCGTCTATTTGCCCCGTAGAGCGACTTTAAGGCGGTGGGTGAGGATTTATAGGGGTGGACAAGAAAAAGCCGTCAGAAACGCTCCTGTGCGTTTTTGACGGCTCTCTCTAATTCCCTGTTTACTTTTTCATGGTCTGCACTATTTCAAAATACTGCTCTACCATTTCTTTCAAGTCCACCCCGATAAGCACGGCTTCCTCGCAAGCGTCCTGTATGGTTGCTTCCAGTTTCCTTTTTCTCTCGGCAATCAATTTCTCTCGGATATAAGGTTTTACAAAGTGACCTACACCACGCCTTGTTTCTATAATTTCCTCCTGCAAAAGTGAGTTAAGCACTTTGATAGCGGTTGACTGTCCTACCCCATAATCTTTTGCCAGTTTACGGATAGACGGTAGCCGTTCTCCTGCTTGATATTCACCAGTTAAAATTTTCAGTTCAATATCACTTTTAACCTCACTCCACACATTCGGAGACATATTAGTGTCATTCATGCCATATCTCCTTTTTGATGTGTTTTATACTTATGCTTCTGTACCTGTGGTATCTTCTGTTGCCGTGGTAGTAGCTTCTCCCTCTTTCGCCTTTGCTTCCATTTGTTCCTGCAAAGCAAGGAAGTCTCCGTTTTGAAGTGCCGACATAATATCGTCCATAGACAAACCACTTTCTTTCACAACGCCCTGCAACTTATCAAACTTACGGCTGTTGTTCATCATTTCATATTCCTGCAACTTGGCTTCGCTCTTTCTGATTTTCTCGTCAAGGTCTGCCCTTTTCTTTTTTAGCTTATCAATGTTCTCCTGCTCTTTTGCAATCAATCCTGCTAACTTGTTGTTGTCCATTCATATTCTCCTTTCATGTTTAGGTCTTATTCTTTATTATCAAAGTTTTTGTTTTTGCGGATATAGACTACAACCGCAACGGCAATTCCCAATCCCACAATCAGAAGAATCTCTAAAAGGTGCTTGGACAGCATACCTACGGTATCGCTCCATACGCCCTTATCGTCCTCTCCTTTTGCTTCGCTGATTGCTTCCTCAATGTCTTTCTTGTCCTGCTCTGCCATTTCTTCACTTGTCATACCCTTTTCTGGGGCAGTTCCAATTTCGCTTGTGTAGCTTCGTTTGTTAATGAAGTTATAAGGCTCTCCGTTTTTCACGATATAATCATACTGCCACAAAGCAAGTTCTTCATAAGCGGAAATTACAGCGTCCTTATTGTTTCCGCTATAAACCAGAGTAGCAATTTTTACAAAGTTCTGCTTGAAATTATCGACTGAACCAAAATAATATTCATAATTATTTTCGCTCATTTTCCCTGCGAACTTCGTATAGGTTTCTGTCCAAAGGAATTGCTCATAAGGGGTGAGGGAAAAGTATTTTTCTTCACTACCACCAGAAACCGCATTTGCGTACCATTTGCTGTACGATTTTCTGTTTACTGAATCCTCTCCAAACTGTGCCAGTGTATTATCCCATGTGCTATCATCTTTGATAAAAGAAACAGCATTTAAGAACTTCTGGTAAACAGCGTCCGCTTCTGCGTTCTCTCCCTTTACATTGTCGGTGCTTCCGACTTCTGTTGTTTCAGAGGTGGCTTCCGCTCCTGCGTCTGTTTCCGTTCCGCTCTCTGTCGGTGCGTTTGTTTCTTCACTCTTGATGATAGACCAGTAATTATCATTTGCAAGGGAAGAAACAGTAATACTCTGCACCTGTCCTCTGTCTCCAAAAGTGTTTACCAGAAGATAATCACTTGGCAATCCTTTAATCATAATCGAATAGGTTTTGTTCGGGTCAAGGTTGAATGTAAAATCAGTCTGTCCACCCCAACTGTTTTCCTTTGTGAGAACAGCGGTATATACCTGTTCTGCACTATCAGAATCGTAAAACTCTGCAACAATCTGTCCAGAGAACCCCCCTGTTTCATCTGTCACAATGAGTTTTACCGCTGTGCCGTCTTGAATTTCTAACGCATAGGCGGTCATGCCATGCGAACATAAGAGCATAACGAACAGGCAACAGCACATGAGTTTTTTTAGGATTTTCATATAGCTTACCTCTCTTTTTATTATTTCCTCACCGTGAGGATATTTTAGTAGTTCATCAGTCCGAAACCATAGATAACGGAAGAACCGATACGGTATTGTTTACACTTAACTGCGTCACCGCTGTTGCCCTCGACTGTGTAGACATATTCAGAATCACGCCCGATTACCAAACCGATATGGTCTGTATGTCCGTCACCGTCCCAATCAAAGAAAATCGTATCTCCTGCGACAACATTTGTGTAGCTTCTGTCTCCCCATTGCCCCATACCTCGGAAATTATCTGCGACTGTCTGACAATAAGCATTGTTAGCTGTCTGCGGATATTTAGAGGAAGCAGACGGCGTATTTCTCATGCACCAATGCACGAAACAAGCACACCATTCCACACGGGAAGCAAAGCCGTAATAACTCCAATATGGTCTACCGCCCTGCTGTCCGACTTGAAGCAATGCAAGGTCAATAACAGCTTGGTTAGGTGTTCTTGTACCGTTGATAAACTGAACGCCCGAAAGGTCGGACATAGTAAGTCCACCGCCGTACTCTGCACCAATTTGAAGCATGAGTTCCAGATAGATTTCATAAAAATCTTTCAGCTTTTGTAACTGTGATTCCTGTTCCTCGGTACGGTTTGCGACATTGGAAAGTTCATTGATAGGGTCGGTGAAATACTTCTGTTCCAGTGCATAAGCACCGTCCAAAGTAAGGTAGAAAGAAGTAACTCTATGACCGCCACAATATGTATACCCAGAACACGCTTCTTTACACCCGTCACAATAATCTGTATCAGTTGTTCCGTCCTCGTTTCTGCTTGTGTGTCCGTCACAATATGTATAACAACAATCATCGCAAGTATAAGAAGAATGTGTTCCCGTGTCCTTGTTCGGGCAGTCACCTAATGCGTGAACGCTTCCGCAACTATGAACGGTCACTGTACCCTCGCCTGTTCTTAAATCCTGTCCACACTGTTCATGGGTATCAATCGTTTCAATTCGGAACAGTTGGTTCAGCAAGTCATTCAGCAAAGCAGACGCTTCCGCTTCTGACGGCATAAGGTCATATTCCATGAGTAGCAAAGCATTGAAAATCGGGTGAACCATGTTCGCCAATTCTTCCGTGCTTGGAAATACACTGGTAATGCCCTCATAAGTAGGGTCAATCGGTGTAGCTTCCCCGTTGTAATAAAAACGGACAATCTCACAATTTTCTTTTGCCGTTGTCATTTGCCCTAAAAGGTCTTGCTTATACCGTTCTGCGATAGCAGGAACGCCGTTTGTCGGGTCAAGAATGTAATTGCGGATTTCATAGTTGTTGCCCTCGGTGGTATCAAATTCACCGCCAAAGATAGCACCAACAACCGCAAGAGGGGCAGAAGTACCACCAACCATAGCAACCACGATACAGCAAATCAGCAATAAAGGAAGAACAACTTTCATTCCTGCTGTTCTTACGGCATTGACAAGAGCGGAAACCAAAGATTTTCCTGCTTGAATCACCTTTTGAGTAACTTTTCTTCTTCCTGTCTCCCATGCAGTTTTCAAGCCTTTGTTCTTGATAAACTTTGCTCCTGCGTATGCTCCTTTTCCTGCCTTAACGCCTGTCTTTACGGTATAGCCTGTGGCTTTCGCTCCTGCCTTAACTCCGACTTTTGCGGTCTTGATTCCTGCGTCTGCCATGTTGATAGCGTTACCCAGACTGCGTAAAGTATAATCTTCCGAACCTGCTAACGCTCCTGCTCCTGCAAGCAAACCGCCTTTCAAGAATCTTCCTGCTGTCGGTAAGCCAGTGAAAATTGTTGCACTTCCTGCCTTTGCTACCCCTCTGACAGAATAACCTATGGCAGTACGCACACCATTTTTAAGTCCTGTCTGGATTCCTAAAAACGCTCTTTTTCGGAACGCATTTAAGGCTTGTGCTGTTGCGTTGACTGTAAGCGTTCCGTTTGAAATACCATGTACGATTTTAATACTCTTATCTACTGCGTGGTGGATTCCCCTTGCAGTAGTATTGATTGCAGTACCTACTTTTTTTACATTGGTTACGGTATCTGCATAGGCGGTTTTAACCGCATTGACACGGTTTACAATACCCTTTGCAATCTGCGTATTGTTCAAGCCAGTAAGAACCGCTTGTTGTTTCAACACGGAAATGGTGTTCTTGCTCAATGCAACCGCCTGTTGATTGATAACCGTTTGAGCGGTTTTGCCTACCGTGATTGCGGTAAGTCCTGCGGTAGTGGCAACTTGGTATACACCGTTACCCGTTTTCTTGATTCCCTCAATGCCTATATCTGTGGCAGATTGAGAAAGTCTGAAAGTAGAATAACCTGTTACTCCTGCACCTATAATCGCTCCCGTACTGCTTGTGCCTAAATCATCACTACCAATCAAGCCACTTTCCGCTTTACCTAAAAGCATTTTACCACCAGAAAGAAAATCTCCTTTACTTCCTGTGCCAAATCTCTGTAATGCCTTTGTCTGCTCGTTGCTGATTGTGTAGCTTGCCATTTTGCCTAAACTGGCAACATATTGTCCTGTTGTCTGATTCTTAAAATCAAACCCGTTTGCTCCCAGAATCCTTTGTGTGGCGAAAGCCTGTTTTGCCCCACCTGTCAGATTCGTTACTCTTGCGGTATTCAAACTGCTTGCAACGGATTGTGTAGTCAAATTTCCCGTTGCTCCCATTCGCAAGTAGTTCTGTTGCATTTCAGCAATCTTATTCTGCGATAAAGGAATAGTCATAGGGGCAACCATGCGGACATTTGCGACATTCGGTGTGGAGAAAGGCGTTGCGTTAGGCTGTGCCTTGCCCCCTACTGCCTGTATCGTCTTAACTGCGTCAACCGTTCTCGGTTGTGAAGAAACACTACTTCGTATTTCTCTTTTTTCTGTTGAGAAAGCATTGGTAGAGTGAAACGCTTCTGTCTGCGTCACTACCTTTTGTTCCGTAACTCTGCTTATCTCACTTCCTGTTTTTACAGATTGCGTGATAGGTCGAGAAGAACTTACAACAGGTTCACTCGATTTAACGCTTGCCTGTGTGTTTATGCTTGGTTTATATGTTTCCGTTTGAGTATGCACCGTTTCAGTCGGTCTAAATGTTCCTGCGGTAGTCTGCACACTTCCCGACAAGTTTTCAACTTGTTTTCTTACTTGTCGGGGGGCGTTTTCCATACCACTTACAGTTTTAACCTCTTTCGTTTGGGGTTGCAGACGGGAAACATCTTGGGATTTATAGTTTCTACCGCCTATTTTGTAAGTGGCAGAATCGCTCAATCTGGTAGGCTTTTTATTATTTTTTCCTGCCATGTTTCCTCTCCTTTCTTAAACTTCCTCACGGCAAGATTTACTCACCGTGAGGAAATCTAAAGTCAAGAATTATACATCATCTGCAACTTCTGTTCAATTTCCTTATCGGACATAGGTGCGTCTGTTGTATTATTCTTCATAATGTTTGCAATCTCTTTGTCAAGTTCGCCCTCGTCCAAATCTTCACCAAATCTTGTAGACATGAGTTTGTAAAGGTAACTCGTCTCTGGGAATCTATCAACGAAAGGAACAATGACTTTTTCTGCAAAAAGCAAACCGCTTCCTGCGTCCGCTCCTGTTACATATCCCATTTGAGTTTCAGAAATATTCAACATTCCTGCAAGGATTTTCAAATCTTCCGAACTCTGATTCAACATCATAATGAAGTCAGAGTTGGAAATCATACCTCTTGCCTGTTCGGAACGCAACAAGTCCTCAACATTCTGCGTCAAACCTGTAATACACATACCGTACTTTCTACCACGCTTGTAAAGCTGTTTAAGGAAGTTTGCGGAGTAGTAACTCTGGAACATGACATGAATCTCGTCACAATAGCAGTAGGTACGAACACCGCTGTTCTTGTTCTGAATCATTCTATTCCAGATAAAGTCAAATACGATAATAAGTGCAATCTGTCTCAACTGGTCGCCCAAATCACGCACATTGAATACCACAAAGCGGTTAGATACATCAACATTGGTCTGGTGGGCGAAAATATCCATAGAACCCCTTGTGTAGTATTCTACGCCCTCGGCAACCTGTTTACCCTCGACACTCAACTTGCCCTCTTTGTCCAACTCGTCCTGCAAGTTCATAAGGGTAGGCTGATACTTCGGGTCAAAATCATGTTCCAGATATTCCTTGTAAGTTGCTTTCACGGCTCTATCGACAATGGTTTTCTGCTGTGGCGTAATGGAAGAAGTATTTTCATTACCGCCAACAGAAATCATTCTCTCGATAATGGACATAATGTAGTCGGACTTCTTTTTCAGTGCCTTGTCTTTCATAATCGGCAACGGTGTATTGTTTACATCATCTTCCTCGTCAAGTCCGTATTCCCTCGGCATATCAAGAGGATTGATATAGTTATCACTGTCGGCAGAAATCTTCAACACCGTACCGCCAAACGCACGGCAGAAATCGCCATATTCGTTTTCGGGGTCAATGACAAGAACGCCTGTCTTATCATCATCAAGCAACACATTCAAAATCTCTCTCTTGGTAGCGAAAGATTTACCCGAACCAGAAGAACCCAACACAAAACCAGACGGCGTTTTCATCTTGGTACGATTTACGATAACAAGATTCTGCGAAATCTGATTCAAGCCGTAATAGAAACCGCCAGTCTGGAACAACTCTTGATTGGAGAACGGCATAAAGATAGAGGTACTTTCGGTTGTAAGTGTTCTTTCAACGCACATTTCTTTCGGTACATAGCCGAAAGGAAGTGTAACACGGAACGCTTCTTCCTGCTGTGTGGTAAGAACCTGTAACTGTGAAGTGTACTTTCTTGCCTTACTCATAAGGATATTGCAGTTCTCGTCCAGTTCTTCCAGAGTAGAACCATGCACCATGACGGTAATAGTAACAAAGAACATTTTCTGATTCTTGTTAAGCATATCGTCATAAAGGCTCTCTGCCTGTGCGTGTGCGTCCTTGATACTATGCTGTATTGTCTCTGGGCTATATCCTGCTCGGATTGCTCTCTTTTCTGCGTCAATCTTATTGGTTTCGATACCAGTAAGCTGTTTTCTTACGATACGCAAGCCTTTGTCCTGTGCGACAGGCTCAATGGAAAGAGAAGTTGTAACAGGAAAATCGTTATCGCACAAGTCAAACAAGAACTCGTCCTGCAAACTTGCAGGAAGATTGTTAAGGAACATACAGCGGTAGTATTCATCTTCAATCTTGAAATACTTGCGGTCAAACTGCATGAAAGACGGTGCGATATAGTCTTTACTGCTGATACCCTGTGCCTTGATAAAGTCATAGTTAATCTGGAACTCACCCTCATGTCCTCTACGGAACTTATCGTGATAGTATTCCAGTCTTTCATCAGTAGTCAGCCATTCAGCGTCCGAACCGATTCTACGCAAGTTTGTAATAACTTCTGCATCAATCTTGTGGAACTTCAAAATAGCGTCAATCGGAGAATCAGCGTCAATCGTTACCGTAACGAACTTTTCAACTTTCATATCATTGCGTCCTGCGATAATCTGTCTACGCAAGATATTATTGTATTCTTTACGGTGCTTATCGTACTTATCTCCTTTCATTTTCTTAAATACTTTTCTCTCCTGCTCTGCCTTTGAAACAACACGGTTGTCAATGACAAAAGCAAATCTCATTTCCTCGGAGAAGTAATTAAGGAACTCGCCCAACTTACAGAAAATTTGTACCTGTTCATCTTCTCTACCAGTACGGTAGTTAATGTCCTTGATACGGTACATTTTGGAATATTTGTTCGCTGTAACCTCAAACAAACCCTCCTCATAGTCTGCAAGATACGGGATAGAGTTTTGAGTAGTACGGGGAATGGAAGATTTTGCAGTACGGCGTTTCTCCATAGCCTTTGCTTTCTTCTGGATTTTTGCTTTGCCCTGCTTAATCTCCTTTCTTCTCAACTGCTCTTTCTTTTTGTACCACTTGGCAAGAGTATTGAACTCTTTCTTTGTAGGAACATATTCTGGATTTTCCTTACGCTTCTGTTCAATTTCTTCTGCCTTAATTTGCAGACTGGATTTTCTCTTGGTCTTTTCCTTATCCTGCTTATCGTTCTTTTTGTTGTTCTTGTTATTTTTTCCACCGCTATTTTTAGACTTCCTCACGGTGAGTAATTCTTGCTCGTCTACATCATAGGTATACGCCTTTTCTGCGTTCGGGTCGGTAGAGTATGTAGCTGTTCCGTTTGCTTCCGCTTCCGCAAGCAAGAATGTTTTTTCAAGATTTTCGTCTCTTTTTTCTCTCATTGCTCTTTTCCTTGCTCTACTGCCTTTCGGTTTTTCTTCTTCTATTGCTTCATTCTGCCATGCACGGAACGCATTTTCCGTTTTGAACTTACGCTTTCTCGGAAAAAGGATTTCAAACTTCAACCACGCCACAATAAACTTCTCAAACGGCATACCGTTGAAATGGAAAAATCCAATCGCCAAAAGTGGTAAGGCAATCAGAATGATAAGCCATGACAACACATCTTCTGGGATATAGCTTCTGCCAAACCAGTAAAGAGGTACGCATACCGCAAGAGCGATAATAGAAGATACAAGCTGTCTGGAAGTCAAACCAAAAGCAATTTTTTCTTTATACTTTTTGATTTCTTCTGGTATTCTTACTGCAATCACTTTATGTCACTTCCTTTCTTACATTGCGTCTATAATGCTTTTTGCCCACGAACCGCACCTTGCAACACTCATTACAAGGACGATAGCACCCATAAGCATTGTGTAGCATAGTTCTGTAACAATCGCTCCTGCGTCTGTTCCCCCTGTTGCATTTAATATCATTGCGTCTATGGAATTACCGATAATCATGTAAAAGATTCTGATACACAAAATTATCATAACTCCCTGTAAACAAACCGCTATAAATGATTTGAAAAATTTCTGTGTTATTCTGCTCCAACCACCGCCTGTACCGTCTCCCAACGGGAAGAACGCACACGGTAACGGTGAAACAGCTAAATAGATATATAATTCAAACATACGCCCAAAAGCGATTACTTGAATCAATAAACCACATATCTTGATTGCCAATGCAACAAGCATAGTGGAAATAAAAAGTCCTAATACATTACCCAATCCTGTAACATTATTAAGCTGTGTCTGCACTTCCCCAGACATCATACCGCCTAAACTTTGGTAGTTACCAACTGACAAAGCACTTGTTATCCAGATATTAGCTTGGTTATAACACGCTCTCAAAAATGTAGGGGCAACATCAATACAAAGTCTTGCGAAAACCATTTTCAATCCCAACTTCAATCCATGCTCCCACTTGATAATATCAACTTTTTGTGCTACCTGTGCCATTTCGATTAGCAAACATAAAGCAATAGCCACATAACAAAATGGTTTCAATGCGTCCGATAACCCCAACACGGCGTTCCACACTTGATTAACATCGAAAGCACCCGTACCGCTACCAGTAAGAACGCCCTGTGCCGAATCAACCAAACTGTCAAAGCCTGTTAGAGCCGATATAATGAGGTTTAACAGTGCATTTTTCAAACCCTCGGTCATTCGTTAATCATCTCCTTTCTAAAAAGAAGAACGCCAACTGCCGACTACGGCAATCGGCGTTCTCTCATGCTCTCTGAAAATACCGTGATTGGTTTTCTCTCTTATGCGAAGAAAGTGGAAGTAAGGGCGGCTACCGCCATTACGATAGCACCTGCGATAATGGTAGAAATACCACGGGATTTCTGCTCTGCGTCATCAGACTTCCAACCCAGACCGAACATAACACCGCCAACCAACATGACAACAGCACCTAATCTTGTTACCCATGTCTCAATCAGTCCTGCAAGCGTATTCCAGAGTGCGTCAACCGCAAATACGGTAGAACCCATGCACATAGCACAAACAAGAGCCAGTGCGATATACATAGAATTGCGATTCAGAAAACCGCCAACCTTAGTGGTCATAGATTCTTTTTTCATAGTCATTTCCTTATTCATGTTTTAGTCTCCTTTGTTAAAATTGTTTTTTATAATCACTTATATTTTGGAATATAAGCAATCAGCGGTAAAAAGAAAAAATAGTTAGGAATCAATTTCGGGATTTTCGTCAAACCCTACCATTCCTGCCAGTATGCCGTTTATATCGGCAAGTGAATCTTCAACATCTTTCAACTCCACCATATCAAGGCTTTCTTCTTCCATAAGGATTTCCGCAACCTTTTCTTCGACAGTCTCAACCACGGCTTCTTGTTCTCCGTCCTCGACTGTCATAAGTTCATCAGAGATAACTTCCATGTTGCGGTAAGTTCGCCCGATACGGTTGATAGCGTTGATAATGCTTTCTTCTATTTCGATACGCTCTGCCTTTGCTTTTTCAAGCGTCAGCTTCGCTTCCTCGGAAACAGATATTCTTGCTTTCTCCTTTTCCGCTTGCTTTTGTTCAAGCAATGCTTCAAGGGTCAATTCCTCGACTTTCTCTGTACTCTCACCGTCCTCAACTGTCATAAGTTCGTCAGAGATAGGCTGTACTGCCTTGATACCCTGTGATAGTCTTGCAATCTGCTTAGACGGGTCAAGGTCAACTTCAACCTTTCTGATATTGGTAGTTGCGTCCTGTGCTTCCACACTCGGATTTACTGCGACTTCCTCACCGTGAGGAACTTTCGCTTCTTCCTCTTGTGGTTGCTCTGGTACATAGTGATAAGAGAACTTCTTGTTTGCGTCACTGGTGAAGCGATAGTTCGGGTGGCTTTCATAGTTGTACTTCTCTGAATAGAAAGGATTTCTACCACCTACGATAAACAAACAATTCTTCTTGGGAAGTTTACGGATTTCTGCACTGTCCATAAGTTCACGCCCGATTACATCAAAGTTCTGTGAACTGCTTCCGCTTCGTCCTCTCGTTCTTCCCGTGGTTTTCTTATCAAAAGTACCCTTACCTAACAGCTTGCTCATGTACTCCAATGTGTCCATGTGGGTAATTGAACCTAAATACAACAGCGTATTACAGTTATCTACAATTACGCCCCATTCATCTTTGTACATATTTTTAATCTGTTCCAAAGACTGTAAGATTGGCGTGATACCAATTCCAAAGGAACGGGCATACGCAAGAATCTTTACAAAGTTTGGAATCGTGCAAGTATTAGCGAACTCGTCAAGGATAAATCTACACGGTACGGGCAACCTTTGTCCGTCATGCTTATGTACTTGGGTTGCACAATACTGTAATTCTTGGAATAGCTGTGTAAACAACATTCCTGCAATGAAATTAAAGGTTGTGTCGGTAGGCGGTACAACTACAAAGATAGCCGTTTTTTCTTCTCCCACTCGGTCAAGATTCATGGTGTCATAAGAGAAGATTCTTCTTACCGCTTTCGTTCTGAACGGGGCAAGTCTGGCAACAGCGGAAATAACAATGGATTTTGCTGTCTTACCGCTTGCTTTCTCTCGGAACTCTCGGTACTGCTGTACTCCGATATGGTCTGCTCCGTATCGTTCCGCAAAGATTCTTGCGAAAATGTCAAGGTCAGAATTAAAATCATCTTCTTCCTCGGCAATTTGAAGCATACCAATGAGGGCAAGAACTGTATTCATATTTCTTTCTTCGGCTACAAAACCGTCCGTTGTAAAGAAGAATACAGCTTGTAAGAAAAGCCTTTCGGCTTTATCCCAGAACGGGTCACTACCGCCTTTTTTCTCTCCACCGTCCGTATTGATAATGATAGTTTCGATAAGGGAAAGAACCCTTTCTTCGTAACCGTCTCTTTCGGGGTGGATATAGACAAACGGGTTATATCCGTCCGATTGTGTCTTTTCGTCAAGATTCAGAACACGGATTTTATACCCCTTTATCTCGGAAAGGAAATACCCTGCTTTTTCAAGGATTTCTCCTTTCGGGTCTGTGATTACATAAGAGGAATGAGCCTGTAATACATTCGGCATTACAAATCCTCTTGTCTTACCAGAACCAGAACCACCCAAAATAAGTGTATTCTGGTTGAGAATGTAGTTGTAGAAACTGATATGTTCGGTCTGTGTAAAGAGCATATCAGCGTCTTTGTACTTCTCCTTTATGGAAGCAACACGCTTTGAATAATTGTAAAAATCGGACAGCTTCTTTTCGTATTCCGCTTTTGCTTTCGCTTTCTGCTTCTTCTTGTCTGCTTCCGAAAAGATAGGCGATTCTTCGATTTCTGCAACTCGGCTTTTATAATCAGCTTCTAAACGGTCTGGCAACCATGCTTCTTTCTTTGCCGATTCAACTAACGCTTTTACTTCCTGCTTGATTTCCTTACGGCGTTCTTCGTACAGCTTCTTATTCGCTGTGCCATTCGCTTTCCTTGCTTCTTCTTCCTCTTTCAAGTCTTGAAGTTTCGTTTGAAGAATTACATTGCCGTCTTTCTCGCACTTTTTGTAAGAATTGCTTCTGGCTTTCCAACGCCCTAATTTAGTTCTTGTGGCTTTCGCCTTTTTGATTTCGCTTGCTTCGATTGTGGAAGCAAACAAGTCTTTAATGTCTGACAGTGTACCCCACTTAGCTGTTCCGAACTCTTTGCCTTGAATGAAATTTTTATGGTTGCTCTCTAACATGAGAACAACTATCAACCACCCAAAACCGCCCCACAACAGCCATTGCTTTGTGTACTCGTTGATGATGATTTCCGTTGGGTGTGTGGCTATTCTGTCACACAAGAGATTGATAACCGTTAAGGTTGTCTTGGTCTTTTCCAGTTCTCCAACCGCAACCATGCTCTGTGCAATCTTATACGCCACCGCCCCATGCAGGGCGATAAACAAAACCAGAATCAGAAAGATACCATACACAATAGGGGTTTCCATGCCTTTCTTTTTTGGTTGCATGATTTTTCCCTCTTTCTTCAAACTTCCTCACGGTGAGGAAATTTAACGGTCTTTATCTTTACTGGTTTTAATCGGATTCATCTTTCCTTGTTCAATGGACTTGTCTTTCTGGTCGGTTGCTTTCGCTCCCTCTCTTGCCTTTTCCTGTTCAATCTTGCCTTTGGCTTCTTCCAGAGTGAGTTTATCCTTGTCCATTTCGTCCACCCTGTCACCTCTGCGGTTGTCTGGGTGTTCAAGGTCTGCTGTTCTCGCCTGTTCTCTGTCATTCTTGACTTCTTCAACGGCTTGTCCTGCGTTGATTTCCTTACGCATATTGATAAGGTCTTGTTCCTTGTATATTGCCTTATCGTACTCCGTTTGAACGGCTTCCAGTTTTTCCGTTGCTGTTTTATGCTCTGGCGTACCGATTTCAGCCATTTCTACATCAGCTTTCGCAAGTTCAAGTTGCGGTTTAAGCACTTCTAACTTTGCGTAATTTTCAAGCTGTTCACCGATAATAACCGATTCGCATACCAACATCTGTTTGTCAACAGGCAGTTCCAACAAATCCATATCTTGTAGAACCTTGCCTGTCACCTTATCCACCACAACCCCGTTTTCAATGGTTGCACCGTTGCGGTCAAGCTGTCCTTGCAGTTCTTCCATGACAACCGAATACTCCTTGTCGGTTTTTGTCATATTGGATAACTCCTGCTCGTTCTGCTTCTTCACCGCTTCCGTCCATTTCTGGTACTCGTCATTAGAGAAGAACTTGAAGAAGAAACCGCTAAACTGTCCTGCTTGCTTAATTTCTCTCTTTTGCTGTTCCCAGAACCCCTCTGGTCTGCCGTCAAATCTCCTGTCATTGGTTTTCAGAACCAATTCATTGTTTCTGTAAACCTCATACTCGGTTTTTATGTACGGTCTGCCTTGATAGTAGTCTTGACTGCCCTTGCAGACAATGTACTTGGACGGGTCATGTGCGTCTGCTACAATCGTGCAAATATCTTTATCAATGCTTCTTCCCGTCAGACGGTTTAAGGCTTCGTCAAGGGTAAGCTGTTCCGATTCATCTTTAAGGAAAGTACGCTCTACAATATCCTGCGTTTTCTCTCCGTTCAGCGTCTCGCAATATCCCCTCTGTAACTTTTCTTTTTCCTGCTGATAATAAAGCAAATCTGCCTTATCCTGCTCGGTCATAGAATCGCCCTTGTCAAGAATAGTCTGGATTTTTTCATCACATACCGCTATTACCTTTTCGGTGTTCAAGCGGTTTGCAATCTCCTTGACTACCTCTAAATCCTCTGCCTTGATAACAATGTCAAAACATTTGCTTCCGTCTGGCTTCGTTTTTGTATTATCAACCACACCAGAAAAAAGAACGCCGTATCTCTTGCAAACCTCGGAAAAATGCTTCATTTCCTCGTTGGACATTGAAATGCCACAAGAGCGTAATTTCATACCACTTCGTTTCAGTTCTTGGTAATTTACAAATCCAGACTTACCATTAAGATTACTTAATGCTTCTCTCCTTTTTGAACTGTCTTTCAGTTCCGCAAGCTGTTGTTTGGTTACTTCTCTGCGTCCTCGCTCTAACCACGATTGGTACAGCCTGTCAAGAATCTTCATCAACAATTCAAGGACTTTGGAACTTAGGTTCAATGCTCCCTGTCCTGCGTCACTACCTAAATCAGCCATTTCTACACTTCCTTTCTTTATCTCTTAAAATCATTGGGATAGTGGCGTTTTGAAGTGTGTTGGTGTATCGTATCAGCAACACACTCATTATACAACATAACTCCCACACTTTCAATACTTTTATCGCACTCCTTTCCAGATTTTTTCTTTCACAAAATCCGTGATTTTCTTCTCAATTTTTTTGTCCTCTGCCCGTCCTGCAATACAGCAAAAAAGCAAGGCGGTATCTACCAGAAAAGAATTATAATCTATCCCAGAATCCTTTTCCCAGACAAAGGGCAAACCGACAATCCCCGTGTCATTGCAAACGGAAATTGTAGCTTCTTCCGTGTTGGAATGAATTGCAAAATAGGTATCTTCTTTTGCAACTTCTTCAAAAAAACTTTGCTCCGTAAGTTGAGAACGCAATAGCCATTTTCGGAAATTATGTTCGCTCTCTTTTGCAACATTGCTGTACTGCTTTCCTTTCCCAAAAAGCAGAATCCCACTTCCTTTTCTTATCATCTTTCAAATCCTTTCTTCTTGTTTCTCTCTTGCTCTTTTTTACTTGCTTCTTCCTCTGCTTCTCTGGTGATTTTATTATAATCAGCAAAGACAGCTTCAAAGGAATTGCCCGATTCACTGTCGATTCTTTCAAGGGTAGAAACACAACGGTTGTAAGCAGAAAGTTCACTTCTGAATGTGGTAAGGACATTCTGCAAACGCTGTACCTGTTCCTTGTACTTCTCAACTTTTTCCTGCAATGCAACTACGCTGTCCTTATCCTTTAATTGATACTTCTGGATAGCGTCTGCACACGATTTCGCAAGTTTCAAATCTTCGTGATACTGCTCTACAAGGTACTCTGGATTTTCCTTGTTCGCTTCCATTCTTGCCCTAATCTCGAAAAGCATTTTTGGGGCATTAGAAACACTCTCCAAACGCTCAATCATGCCCTCGGCTTCGGATATTTTAGTAAGACAAGCATTGTACTGATTCCAAAGATTTTTGACGGTATTGTTTATCTGCTCATAGCTGTAAATCTGTTTCTGTTCAATGAATGAAAGGTTTTCAAAGCTATCGTGAATCTGTGAGATAAGCATAGCCGTTCTTTCTTTTGGTTGGCTCTTTCTCTGTCCAGATTTCCTTGCTTGTTTTTCCCTCTCAATCATAAATGTAAGCGTGGAAGTATCGTAAAGTCCTGCAAGTTCCAAATCAGATTTTTTAATATCACGGATAATAGATTTCTCTGCTTGTCCTCGCTCAACAACCTTTTTCTCTCCGCTCTGCATGAGGACGGAACGGAAGTTATCATTGATAGACTGTACATCAATTTTCCCGTACTCATAAGAACCAAAATAAGGAACGCTCTGTACATCAGCTTTCCCCTTGTCTCGTTCCGCATTGTTCTGTTCAATCTGCTTCGTTAAGTTCTCTCTGGAATAGAAATTGCTCTCCTTATCAATGGAATTATCTCTTACGCCCTTTTCAGCCGTTGGCGGTTGGAAAACAATGTGTGCAAGCCAATCTCCATTTTTCTTTTTGTCTTTAATGCTAAACCCTTGTTCCCTCAACATCATAAGCAAATGTTCATAGGAAGTAGCATAAGGTAAAGCAGAATCAATCGCCTGTTTTACCGCTTCTACATTCGATAATTTCTTTGCGGTTGCGACTTCATAAGGAATTGTATTTCGGTAGGAATTAACATCATCTGTGCTGACTTCTCCTACTTCCCTTTTCCTCAATAATTCATTCTTTCGGTCTGTCGGTTCATAGTATCTCGTCACACCGTCTTTATCTTCCCACTTAATCAGCTTTTGTTCCCTTGTATTCTCCAAAACCGACAAACCATATTCATCACAAAGTTTATCGGAAGCATATCTAATCTGCCTGTAATTCTCGTTACATTGATTCCATTTCTTCCCGTTCAAATCCCACGCACAAATCATAATATGATTGTGTGTGTTTTCTGTATTTGTATGAGTAGATACAACAACGGGAAAGTTTGGAAACATTTCTTTTGCCAACTTCACACCAATTTCATTTGCGATTCTTGGGTCTACATTTCCCTCAAAAGATTGTATCAAGTGCCACGCAATAACAGGCTTTCCGTCTTTGGTTTTTTTGTTACCATGTTCCATTTCTTCCCTACCGAACATATCTCTCATGGTACGAAAAGTTTTTACGGGATTTCCGCTGTCAATACAGTTCAGAAAAGAAGAAATTGTTTTGTAAGTAACTTCTCCCGTTTTGTCATTGATTGCATAGTTGATACTGTCGGCAATATCATCTTTTACCTTTTCTTCAACTTTATCTTTTGTGATATAAGACAACGCTACTCCGACTGTTTGTTTGATAGCGTGTATATCTGTTGTAGCCATTCTTTTTCCTCTCCGACTTCTCGCAATGCGAACTGACAAAATAGAGCCATAAGTTTATGATAATTTTCTTGAAGTTCCGCCCAATCTGCATTGGAAGCGAACCTTTTTACATTCGTGTTATAAGCAATCTGATTGACATTATTTCCGATTCTGTTTACCTCATAAATCAATTCTTTTGCTTGTTCTTTATCCATGTGCCATTGCTTACCAGATAGCGATTCGGCAAGAATCAACTTCCTCAAATACTCTGCTTTTGACATTCCATACTCATAAGCATTTTTCGTAAGCATTGCACTTTCTTCTGGAAGCAAAGTAAGCAAATACTTTTCTGTCCTTACCCTACTTTCATTACCCATTCAAAATCTCTCCTTTCAAAACTTCCTCACCGTGAGTAAATTTGAAAATTGCTCGTCAGCGATTTTCCCATTGTTACGCCGTCTGCGGAACAATCATTTTGCCGTTGTGCAAAATGTAACACGGGGGTCTTAGGGGGCAACGCCCCAGTGAAGCGACTAACAAGCGGGCAAATATGGAACGGAGTGTATATATTTTCCCTATGCTTGCTATAAATGCTATCGACATAATTTGAGTGTATCTATTTTAAGCGGTTATGTCAATATTAGAAGATAGCATTTAACAGGCGTTTTCTTCAAAGTAGGTGTAGATTTTTTCCGAAACATAGCTTACCAGATAAGCAATAAAAGGAAAAAAAATGAAGCCTACTGCCTTGCTCAACTCTCCGATTTCCCCGAACGGAACACCACTCTTGAAAGCACAAAAAGACTGATACAGATAGTAAACTCCTGCAATCAGTCCGAAAGAAGAAATGTAGCCAATTCCTTTTGCCACAAAAGAAACCGCATGAAAAGCAATGGATAGTGGCGTGTAAATAATCGTCCTCAATCCACTGAATACAGAACCGAAAAACTTATCTCGTTTTTCTTTCTTCTTAAAGTATTTTTTTGACCTCGCCTGTTCTTCCTCGGTCTGAACAGTACCAAACCCCAACTCGGCAAACTTCCTGCCGATTTCCTTTGCAAGCTGTTCCTCTCGCATTTCATCATCATAGTTGTAATTGTTCATACTCACACCTCGCAATCGTTCATCAAAGCACAATATCTTATAAGTGTTCCAATCTCAATATTGCACTGTTCAGCGAACTCCACAAATTCACTTTCCGTCTCTTGATTTCTGAATGAGACAGCAATTCTTTTCACTCTGTCCTTTCCGTATTTTTTCTTGCAAAAAAAGTTTTCGTCAATCTTCTTTTCTTTCAGAAACACGGTACAAGAATACTCACAATACCGCATGAGATTCATTCCTGCCCGTTCCGCTTTCTTCGCAATTTCCTTATACTCACTTTCGGAAACACGGAACATTCTTTGATTGTATTTCTTGGTCTGTGAAACAATCGCTTTCCCAAAATCAACAATGCTCATATCGTATTTCTTCGCAAGATTTTCCAACACCTTAATATCTTCATTCTTAATCTCTGCCCTCATTCTCTCCCTCTCTTTATATCATCAAAGTTGTGTACAAAGTTACAAGAAATATCGCTATCAAAATCCCTGCAATGATTTCTGATTTCTTGGTTTTCAATGAGATAAAAACCATTGCTCCAATATCACAAGAGCAGAGGAAAACATAGCGAAAAACTTTCAATGCCGAAAGAGCGTTGGACTTCCAAAGAAAAGATACATTCATCACGGTAAGCAGAAAATACAGCACCCCGAACGCATAAACAAGAACCTTAACGCTGTTCGGAAAAATGATTCTGTTTTTTCTCTTTTCCTCTAACTTTGCTTTTCGTTTTGCTTCCACTTCTTCAACATCAATTCCCCTCAACTCCATTGAAACTTCTCTAAAAAAATCAAACATACAATCAGTTCCTTTCTTCCTCACCGTGAGGAACGCTTCTCATATCCGAAAACGGGTAAAGCTGATAAATAATAACCCCGTTGATATTTTCTTTTTTAACAGCACCAAAATCCCTGCTGTCCATACTTCCGCTTCGGTTATCACCCATTAAAAAATACTCGGCTTCTCCTAACTGGTAACAGCTTTCTGCTATTCCTGCCCTGTCTGTTCCATAATTATATTTTGCAATTTTTTCTCCGTTGACATAGATAATACCGTCAATAATCTGCACCGTTTCAAACGGTAAAGCTATCACTCTTTTTATGATTCTTGTTCCAGATTCTTTTGCTACCACAACATCATATCTTTTGATTTCTTCGTCCTGCACATTGACAAGAAGAATGTCATTGCTCTTGAATGTATCAGCCATTGAGTTACCAGACACAAAGACAAAATCAATGAAGAAAATCTTAACGGTATATACAGCAATAAAAAGAAAAAGAATGAACGCCGTTTTCTTATATCCTTTTACAGCATTTTGCTTGTTGCTATCAGTACAGCAATCACCGCCACGGTCAGTAAGAATCTTGTCACAATCTGCTTTTTCATCAGCGGTAAATCTCTTTCGCACCATGCTTCCCCTGTCTCCTTATCGTAAAGAATATCTACCTCACTTCCGATATTCTTATCTCCTGCGTATCTCACAAGTCCATTGAACTTTATTTCTTCGTTCTTCTCGTTCCTGTACTGATAAACTGGATAGAAAGTATCAATAGACTTCTTACCCTTTTTTATTTTTTCCTCACCGTAAGAAGAAATGATTTTCCCTTTCTGCCTTACGGCTCTGCCCTTTGCCGTTTCGTATTTGAGTAGTGGCACTCCCGTTCTGTAAATGAGTGCCACTACATTAAACCCGACAACTGCAACCAGAACCCATGATAATATATCCATTAGTCTACACTTCCCTCTCTGTCGGATTTATAGGTTACAGATTCTTGGCTTCCGTCCTCGTCATAAGAGACGATTTCCCACCAGTTAGGTTTTTCTTTGTGCTTCGTCCAAATCTCCATGCCGACATGATTTTCATTCATCAGAATTACTTCCTCGTCCTCGACATTTCGCCCTGCATACATTCCGCTTTCAAAGCTATCAATGAACTTCTTTCTGCCTTGTGCTGTGTTCATTTCTGCAAGAACACTCTGCACAACCGCCCACTTTTCAAACGGCAATACTGCGTCACCCGTCCAGTCAATCATGGCTTCCTCGTTGCCACAATCGGAACAGATATATACATCACAATATCGGCTCAAAGAGTTCAAAAGTTGTTCCTCTCTCATGTTCATTTTGCCACAACGGGGGCAACGCCCTTTCTCATAGTTCTTTGCCAAACTCTCCACCGTAAACTTGGTATCAATCTTCATATCCATTTTCCTTTCTTCGCTTTTTTGTCTGATAAGCAAGTGCCGATTCCCTGCACCGCTCAACTCCATTTCAACCGCCTTTGTTTTGTGTGAATCCAACACTCCTTTCTATATTCTTATTGTATCACATTGTACATAGTTTGTCAATATATATGGTATGATACAAGCCGTCTGCAAGTGTGTATGAATCCGTCTCAAATTCAAGCACCACTCACAAACGGCTTGTAAGCGTTTCTGACGGCTTTTTCTTGTCCACCCCTATAAATCCTCACCCACCGCCTTAAAGTCGCTCTACGGGGCAAATAGACGGCTTCCTGCGTGTGTTATTCTCTTTCCATTTCCTCACCGTGAGGAAATTATACTTTCTGAACCTCTTTCTTGCCCTTAAACCTGTATAGGTCAACAATCGCTTCCTGCTCATTACACCCGTCAAAATAGCAAAGGATTCTCTTTTTTGGAACGGTCATTGTCCAAACTTCCCCCGTACCAGTTGAAAACCTATTTGCAAACCAAACCGCTTTTTCATAGTCCAAAGTCCATGATAAAGCCTTTTCTTTTTTGCGGTTATAAGAAGTCACACCTCGGTAAACCGTCACTTCTTCTGGAAGTGATTCATAAACAAGAAGTTCTTCCTCGTTCATAAGGCTTTTCTTGTCTGCCCTTTTGAACCACTTGACAATCTCCATGCCATTCACATTGCTATCCCCTGTGATATTCTCAATCGCTGTCCAGAATGTGCCTAAAATCATGCCTAATTCTTCATCAGACAGCATGGATTCAATGTAGCTTATAAAGGTCAGAATGTACGGCTTGTTCAGCATAAGGCATATCCCTCTTAGGTCTGATTCCTCAATGGTTGCCTTAACCTGCTCTCGCCACTTCGCCTGTTCATCTTCCTTTCTCAAATCCACAAAAGTAAGTTTCCTGTCCTTGTCATAAATCCCTGTTATCCATGTGTTTGTAAACGGGTGGGAAGCTACACCGCCTACTCTCGTATCATAGATTGGAATATCGGCAAAGAACTTCGCCATTTCCCGTATTTTACTGATTTCCATTGTATTCTCCTTTTGAGGAAATGGGGGATTTCTCCCCCACTCCTTTACTTCAACGGTTCTACCGTGCTTCCGTTCCTTTCTGCCATTTCTGCGAACTCGCAAATATGATAAATGTTTCCGTTTTCGACAAAACCAAAATGGCACTCGTCAATGAAGAAAACCTGTCTTACCTTGCCATTCAAAAGGACTTTCCCCAGATTCTTAACTTCAAAAAGTGTCTCATAGTTCGGGGTAATGAATCGAACCTTGTCTGCGGTAGAAACATCATCACACTTCACTTCTGTAATAAGGGATTCTCTCTCTGCCCTTACCGCTTCAATGTCCTGTCCGTTTTCCTCAAAGCGTTTGCGGAAACCGCTTGAATCGCTATCCCAATTTCTCACCCATGCCGACAGCAAATCAAAGTGTCTCAAATTGGAAGTATTTACCGCCTTTATGAACTCCATGTTCTCGTCCATATCGTCCAGAAGTTTGAAAGTCTCGCCTGTCCAGTCACTTTCAACCAGTTTTCCGTATCTCATAAACTTTCTCAAATTCTTTGCAATCATCTTCGTACCTTGCCTTTCTGCCTTTCGGCTCTGTGTTGGTGTTTCTCTTTACATTTATTATTATACCACTTTGTACATACATTGTCAAGTGTTTTTACAAAAAAATTGTCGGAAATGGGCGAAAAAACTTCCTCACGGTGAGGACACGCCCACGCCCTCACACACTGTTTCCAG